>ENA-OYXA01000031-OYXA01000031.1-human-gut-metagenome-genome-assembly--contig:-NODE-31-length-94214-cov-9.210994_pt1 | contig 94214 bp, 86 predicted proteins | sample MGYA00244212_ERZ653411 | MGnify/ENA primary metagenome ERZ653411 (study PRJEB26926, sample SAMN06165066) | human gut metagenome | biome: ENVO:00009003; feature: ENVO:2100002; material: ENVO:00002003...
TGGCCATCACGATGTCACCGCTGCCGTCCGCCAGGGGGTAACGGATATACCACAGGTGGCCAGGCTTATCGGTATACTCCACCTCGGCGTCGGATAACGCCGTCAGGCAGTGGGGGCACCAGTTGATGATGCGGCTGCCCTTGTAAATGAGCCCCTTGTCATACAGTTCGCAGAACGTCTCCCGGACGGCACGGGAGCAGCCCTCGTCCATAGTAAAGCGAGAGCGGTCCCAGTCACAGGAGGAACCCATCTTCTTCTGCTGCTCTACAATGCGGTTGCCGTACTTTTCCTTCCAGGCCCATACGCGCTCCAGGAACTTCTCCCGGCCCAGGTCATAGCGGGTCAGGCCCTCCTGACGTAGGTTTTCCTCCACCTTGATCTGGGTGGCGATTCCGGCGTGGTCCGTACCGGGCAGCCACAGGGCCTCATATCCCTGCATCCGCTTGAAGCGAATAAGAATATCCTGCAGCGTGGCATCCATGGCGTGGCCCATGTGCAGCTGCCCCGTGACGTTGGGGGGCGGCATCACGATGGAAAAAGGCTTTTTGTCCGGGTTCGGCTCCGCACTGAAGCAGCCGCCGTCCATCCACATCTGGTAGATCCGGGGCTCCACCTGCCGAGGATCGTACACCTTGGGTAATTCTTTGCGCATAGTCATTCTCCTTATTTGAGTATTTGGCAAAACAAAAAGGCCCGCTCCGTTTTGCCACAGCAAAACAGGGCGAACCATAAAAAGTCCGTGGTACCACCTGTATTCGGGAAATCCCGCACTCATGGGCGCAAATACGCCCTGTCCCGATAACGGAGGACCCACCGTTGCAGCCTACTGTCAGTTCAGCCCAAGGCTCCGGGACGACTTGGGCGGCGCATCACGGGAGCTTGCACCAACCGCTCCCTCTCTCGGCATCCGCATACCGCCTACTGCTTCCCATCTCAGCCGTTCTCAATATGTGGGCATTCTACACCATTTCCGGAAAAATGTCAACCATTCCTTTTCCTGAACTTCAGAATTTGTTCAAAATCTGGTCTGATACTTGATTTATTCACAAATTTATGGTATATATTCTTCTATATTTGGCTCAAGGAGGCTGTGCCATCCATGAAAAAGACCCTGCGGGACTATCTGCCGATCCTGATGATGCTGCTGTGTGCGGCAGGCTTCGGCGCTCTGCTGCTGACCGGCGTCATCGATCTGAATACCGTGCCACAGTTGGTGGAGCATCGTCCGGTGCTGGCCGTGCTGGTGATCCTGGCGCTGTTCATAGCAAAGGGCTTCTCCGGCGTGGTGGTATACAACGCCCTGGTGGTCGTGGTGTCTTTGATCCTGCCGCTGCCGGCAGCCTTGGCCATCAGCGGCGTGGGCACAGCGCTGTGTCTGTCCATTTCCTATTGGATGGGGCGGTCCACCCGCACCGACAGCCTGGAGGGCCTGCTGAGCAGGCACCCCAAGCTGAACAAATACTTCACCGCCACTCAGCAGTATGGCTTTGTCTTCTGCTTCACCATCCACATGCTGGGGCTGAACATGGAGCTGCTGGGCGTGCTGTTCGGCATGATGCGGCTGAACTTCTGGACTTATCTGTCTGCCTCGTGGCTGTCTATCGCGCCGGGTATGGTGTGTCTGTGCATTCTGGGCAATAACCTGGATTTCAAATCTCCGGTATTCTGGGCCATGCTGGCGCTGAACCTGGTGCTGCTCTTGGGTTCCCTGTGGTACACCCGGCACAAGCTGGTTCAGTCCTCCAGCCGCACCTGAATCAGCTCGTTTTCCTCCGCCGCGTCCTGAATTACCGTCAGCGCCCGCTGCAAATAATCCTCCTGGGGCCAATGCTCCACATGGATGGTCGTGGGCACGGACAGATCCGTCAGACAATCGTACAGAGCGTCCAGACTGCGGCCGTACCACTCCGGAAGCTCCAGGGCCTCCGACAGGGCGTCATGCAGCTGCTCGCGGTTGGTAATGTCGTTTCCGTTCAAAAATACCTGCATGTTCATTCTCCTCCATACAGCAGTTCAAAGGTCTGGTAGTGGTCGCCGGTGTAATAAATCAGCCCATCGTTGGAAAAGACGATCCGCTCCGATCCCCGGGACTTGGCGCCCAGGGTGTTGATGTCACACTCGGTCCAGGTCCGGCCGTCTGCCTCCGGCAGCAGGCCCTCATAGTTTCCGAACCGGCTGCCGCCGATGCAGCAGCCCGGTGCATACGGCTCCAGAGAGCCACCGGTCCAGCCCAGCTGCTGGGCCTCTTTTTTTGTAATGAAGTTGTCCGGCAGATGTCCGTATAAGTGGATATACCGTGCTACATCCTCTTTGGTGGTGTATGTGCCGTCCTCCGCCAGCTGCTCCTGCTTCTGGTTTGTGGGCTGCTCCGGATCCATGGGCAGCGCTACGAAGCTGCATGCAGCCAGAGACAGGGACGTTATCAGCGCCAGCAGCAGCGCCGTCAGCTTTCTCATGAAACACTCCCCCTTCCGTGTTTTGCCAGTATACCATATTTCATTCCATTGTGCAACCAAAACAATTTTCCAGGCAGCAAGTTCTTTCTTTTGCCGCACTTCGCACAAGGTAGCGTGATGAAGTTTTTCGGAAAAAGGCAGGAGCCATCGCTCCTGCCTTTTTCCGTCTGTCCGGAAGCCATTCATTATTTCCTATCCCACGCCTTCAGGTCCTTCAGCTCGTTATACAGCCGCAGGTAGCTGGCATGGCGGCTGCGGGGGATCCTCCCCTGCCGGACGGCCTCCAGCACGGCACAGCCCTTCTCTTTGGTGTGGCTGCACCCTACAAACCGGCAGCTGCCGATGTAAGGGGCAAATTCCGGGAATGTCTCCGGCAGGTGCTCCTTCAGCTCCAGGTCCAGCTCCTCTGTGTCAAAGGACGCGAAACCCGGTGTGTCGATGACATAGGTATCCTGTCCCAGAGAAAACAGCTCCACATGGCGGGTGGTATGGCGCCCCCGTCCCAGGGCCTTGCTGACCTCTCCAACGGCCAGAGAAAAACGCGGGGCCAGTGCGTTGAGGATACTGGACTTGCCCACACCGGAGTTGCCGGTAAAGGCGCTGAGTTTTCCCGCCAGCTCCTGCCGCAGCTCCTCTATCCCCTGGCCGGTGGCGGCACTGACTCGCAGCACCCGGATAGCGGAGCCCTGATAAATGCCGTACAGCTCCTCAGCCGGGTCCAGGTCACACTTATTCAGGCACAGCAGCACCTGGCAGCCCTTCAGGACGGCGATGGCACTGATGCGGTCAATGAGATACGGGTCCGTCACCGGCAGAGCAGCAGAGGCAATGATGACCAATTGGTCGATGTTGGCTGCGGCAGGGCGGTCGAAGGCATTGCGCCGGGGCTCGATAGCCTCCACAAAGCCCTCGCCGCCGCCCAGCTCCCGCACCTGGACCCAGTCTCCCACCAAGGGGGACAGCCCCTCCCGGCGAAACCTTCCCCGGGCCCGGCACTGAAGCGTCTCCGTTCCGGTGTTGACATAGTAGAACCCGCTGAGGGCCTTTTCAATGCGTCCTTTGATCAAAACGTGATCTCCTGGCTCACGGCCTCGGTGCCGTTGATATACAGCTTGATAGTGGAAGTAGACCCCTGGCTGCCGCGGAAGGTATAGGTGAAGGAGGTGGTGGAGCCATCCACATAGGTGGAGTGGATGATGCTGCCGTCCTGCATGACCTCGATTTTCAGATTGCTGTCGCTGTGGTACTGGTCGGGAATGTCAAACACCACCACCCGCTCAGCGGAGCTGCTGCCCTTGCTGACAGTGAACACGATCTCTGTGCCGGACTGCACCTCGGTGCCCTGCTCGATGCTCTGACCAATGACAGTGCCCTCGGGCTTGTCGCTGTACTCATACTGATGCTCACCCACCTTGAGCCCCATGGCCTCGGCCTGGGCGGCCGCGTCGTCGATGGTCATAGTGACAAAGCTGGGAACGGTCAGAGGCTTGGTTTCCGGCCCCTTACTGACGGTCAGCACAACCGTGTCACCCTTCTTCAGCTGCTCACCGGAGGCAGGAGAGCTCTCCATCACCTGTCCCTCGGGAACGTCGGGGGAATAGGCATCCGCCCGCTGGATATCCAGATCCAGGTGCAGGTTGTTCAGCTCTGTCTTGGCCTGCAGGAACTCATTGCCCACTACGTTGGGCATCAGCGTTCCATCCTCCTCCGCGCAGAGGTAGACCTTGATGACCAGATTGTTCTTGCGGCTGCGGCCGCCGGCAGGGTCCTGCTCCACGATCTGGCCGGGCTCATATTTGTCGCTGGGCTTGGTGCCCACCACCTCGATGCGGAAAATATCCTTAATCTCCGGCATGGCCTCGGCCTCCTCCAGGGTCTTGCCCAAAAGGTCCGGCACCCGGTGAGAGGCGGTGCCATTGCCTGCGTTGAAGCCGCCGGCCACCAGCTTGAACACCACAAAAATCAGCACCAACGCCAGGGCAAACCCGCCGATGACCAGGCCCACCACCTTGCGGCTTTGCTTTTTCTCCTCCTCATCCTGGGCCACGGTGCTGTTGGCCTTGCTCACCGCTGCCACCTGGTTGGTAGGCAGAGGTTGGGTGGGCTCCTGGCACACCACGGCGGCCTTCAGATCCTCCCGGATATAGTCCATATCCACGGCAGGGTCCTTGCGGAACTTCTCCAGATCGTCCAGCATGGCGTCAGCGGTCTGATAACGCTTGGAGATGTCCGGGCACATGGCCTTCATGCAGATCAGCTCCAGGGCCTCGGGAATATCCGGATTCAGCTCCCTGGGGGCCTTGGGAACAGCGCTCAGATGCTGGATAGCCACGGACACGGCGGAGTCACCCTGGAAGGGCAGTTTGCCGGTGAGCATCTCGTACAGCACCACACCGGCGGAATAAATGTCCGAGCGAGCGTCCACCCGGTCGCCGCGGGCCTGTTCGGGAGAAATGTAATGCACGGAGCCCAGGGTCTCCTGGGTCAGGGTCTGCCCCTGGTCTGCCAGACATGCGATGCCGAAATCGGCCACTCGGACGCTTCCATCCCGCAGGATCATGATGTTCTGGGGCTTGATGTCCCGGTGGATCACGCCGCGGCTGTGGGCATGGCTGAGGCCGCGCATGATCTGGGTGATAAAGTGCAGCGCTTCCCGCCAGTCCATCTGGCCCCGGCGCTCCATATACTGCTTCAGCGTCACGCCGTCGATGAGCTCCATAACGATGTAATCGATGTCATCACTGCACGACACGTCGTACACCGACACGATGTTGGGGTGGGACAGCTGGGCCACAGCCCGGGACTCATCCATGAACCGGCGGCGGAAATCGGCGTTCTGGGCCAGGTCACTGTGCAGGATCTTTACCGCTACCAGCCGGTCCAGCCGGTGGCACTTGGCCTTATAGACGTTGGCCATGCCTCCCCTGCCGATCAGCTCCAGTATCTCATAGCGATTATCCAGCATTTTCCCAATGTAAGGATCCATATCGTCAATTCCTCCTTCAGTCGTTCATCAGCAGGATGGCCGTCACATTGTCCGGCGCGCCCCGCTGCTTGGAAATGGCCATCAGCCGCTGCAAGCAGTCCTCCGGCTGTCCGTTATGCAAAATTTCAAACATGATCTCCTGGTCCGTGACCGTGTTCACCAGTCCGTCGGAGCACAGCAGCAGAAAATCCCCCGTCTTCCACTGTATGGCAAAGTTGTCTGCCTCCACGGCGGGGTCCGGACCCAAAGCCCGGGTAATGAGATTGCGGCGGGGATGGCTGCGGGCTTGGCCGGGAGTCAGGTCACCCTTTTCCACCATGTCCTCTACCAGGGAATGGTCCCGGCTGATCTGCCGCAGGCCCTGAGCTCCGGCCAGATAGGCCCGGCTGTCGCCCACATTGCTGATGAGTACCCGATCTCCCTTGACCAGGGCAGATACCAGCGTAGTGCCCATGCTTCTCAGCTCCGGATGTCCGGCAGCCCGTTGTCGGATAGCGCTGTTGGCTGCCATTACGGCGGCACGCACCGCCTGGTCCGGGTGGTCGGAGTCGGACAGGGTGCGGATATACGTCTCCACCGCTACGCTGCTGGCGATGCTGCCCCCGGCCACACCGCCCATGCCGTCGCACACCACAGCCACAGTATAGCCGCCGGACAGCTGGGCAAAACCAAAGGCATCCTGATTTTCCCGGCGCACCAGGCCGGGATCGGTGATCTTCCAATGCTTCACGCGGAATCACCCCCCTTTCTTTCCTCCATAGCGCGGCGGCGCAGCTGGCCGCAGGAGGCGTCGATGTCCCCGCCCAGACTCCGCCGCACCGTGGCGGTGATGCCATGTGACTCCAACCGCTTCTGAAACGCGGCCACACGGCGGCTGGGCTTGAAGGGACTTTCCACCACGTCGTTAAGCGGGATCAGATTCACATGACCCGGCATGCCGGCGATGCGCTTGGCAATCAGGTCCGCCTGCCAGTCGTGGTCGTTGACCCCGTCGATCATGGCATATTCAAAGGATATGCGCCGTCCTGTCCGGCGAAAATACCGGTGACAGGCGGCAAACAGCTCCTCCACATCCCAGGCCCGGTTCACAGGCATGATCCGGGAGCGTGTTTCGCTGTCCGGTGCATGGAGGGACACCGACAGCGTCAGCTGCAGATCCTCCTCCGCCAGGGCGTCGATACCTGGCACCACGCCGCAGGTGGAGAGACTGATGTGCCGCATGCCGATGTTCAGCCCGTCGGGATGGTTCACCAGGCGCAGGAACCGCAGAACGTTTTCCCGGTTATCCAGGGGCTCTCCAATACCCATCAGCACGATATTGGAGATCTCCCGGTCAGAGTCCAACTGGGTAAACAGCACCTGGTCCAGCATCTCTCCGGCGGTCAGGTCCCGGACCTTTCCGGCGACGGTGCTGGCGCAGAAGGCACAGCCCATGCGGCAGCCCACCTGTGAGGAAATGCACACTGTGTTTCCATGGTGATACTGCATCAGCACCGTCTCGATACAGTTGCCGTCCGGCAGCTCCCACAGGTATTTTATGGTGCCGTCCAGCCGGGATTCCTGCTTTCGGGCCACGGTGGGCACGGAAATGGTGTAGTCCTGTGCCAGCTGCTGGCGCAGGGATTTGGATAGGTTGCTCATTTCGTCGAAGGAGCGCACCCCCCGGTGCAGCCAGGTGAACACCTGCTTGCCCCGGAAGGCGGGCTGTCCCATATCCCGCAGGACCCGGGTGATCTCCTCCTCCGTCATGCATCGCATGTCCGTCAATTTGCTCAGTCCTTTCTGCGCATCCGGCAGATATAAAACCCGTCGGTTCCGTGGCGCTGGGGCCACAGGGTCACCTGACCCGGGCAAGGCCCCACCGGCAAAGGAAACACTGTCCGCACCGGCTCAAACTCCGGGTGCTGGTCCAGGAAATCCCCGGTAACGTCCTCGTTCTCCTCAGGCAGCACCGTGCAGGTGGAGTACACCAGCGTGCCGCCGGGGCGCACATAGCTGGCGGCGTTTTCCAGGATGGCCCGCTGGATCAAAGGCAGCTGGGCCAGCTCCTTGGGACTTTTGTAGCGGATGTCCGGCTTTTTCCGGATGATACCCAGCCCCGAGCAGGGCACATCGGCCATGACCACATCGGCTTGCTGCCGCCAGGCGGCGTGATTCTCCCGGGCGTCGGCGGTGGTCGTGCGGATACAGGTAAGGCCCAGGCGCTTTGCGCCGCTTTCGATAAGCTTCACCTTATAGGGATGGACATCGCAGGACAGGATCTGTCCCCGGTCGCCCATGTCCATGGCCATAGCGAAGGATTTCCCCCCCGGTGCGGCACACACGTCCAGTACCCGGTCCCCCGGGGCCGCTGCCGCCGCCATGGCGGCCAGACGGGCGGCCGCATCCTGGACCAGGAACCGTCCCTCCCGGAAGGCGGGCATGCTCCGCAGATCACCGGTGCCGGTGATCTCCAGGCAGCCCTCCAGCCACGGGTGAGACTGCACCGCGACGCCCGCGCCCCGAAGCTCCCGCTCCAGCTCCTCTGCGGTGGTCCTCAAAGGATTCACCTGGATACAGGTGGGCACGGTGTCGTTATCCAGCCGCAGAAATGCCTGGGTCTCATCCGGCCCCACCAGGTCCAACAGCCGCAGCACCAGCCACTTGGGATGGCTGTACCGCAGGGAGAGATAGTCCGCCGTGGACCCTTTCGGCAGGTCCGGCATATTCATCCAATGCTCCACGAACCGCCGCAGCACAGCGTTGACCATACCGGCGGCCTTGGGCCGTCCCCGGCGGCGGGTCATCTCCACCGCCTCGTTGACGGCAGCCCGGTGGGGTACCTTATCCATAAACAGGATCTGGTAGCCGCCGATGCGCAGGATGCCCCGGATCACCGGCTCCAGCCGCTCCGGCTTCTGGGCGCACCAGCAGCCGATGTAGTAGTCCAGCAGCATGCGGTTCTGCATAACGCCGTAGCACAGGCGGGTGGCAAAGGCAGCGTCCCGGCTGTCCAGCCTGTTCTGGGCAATGAGCCGCCGCAAGGCCTCGTCGGACCAGGCGTTGGCCTTATCCACCTGCATCAGCGCGTCCAGGGCTACATCCCGGGCGCCGCACTTCTCCCGGGGCGTCATGCCTCCACCTGCAGGGGATGGCCCCGCAGATAGTCCGCCGCCGCCATCCGGCGGCCGCCCTGGGGCTGAAGCTCCAGAATACGCAGCAGCCGCCCGTCGCCGCAGGCCACGTCGATGCCTGCCTTCCCGGCAGACACCACGGTGCCGGAAGCCTTGGCCGTCTCGCTGCCTACCTCCGTGCGGAATATCTTCACCGTAGCCCCACCCAGCTCCGTGGACGCACAGGGCCAGGGAATCAGGCCCCGGACCTGGTCATGAATGCGTTGAGCAGGCTTCGTCCAGTCGATCATGCCCATATCCTTGGTGAGCATGGGGGCGTAGGTATAGGCGCTGTGATCCTGAACCGTGCGGTGAGCGGTTCCGGCACGCAGCTGTTCCACAGTTTCGGACAGCGCCTGAGCCCCCAGCTCCGCCAGCCGCGCCGTCAGCGCCTGGGCGTCCTCCTGGGGGTCAATATCAGTTTTCAGCACATGCAGAATGTCCCCGGCATCCAGCTCCTTGGCCATATACATGATGGTGACGCCGGTCTCCCGCTCCCCGTTGAGGATGGCCCAGTTGATGGGGGCCGCTCCCCGGTATTTGGGCAGCAGGGAGGAGTGGACGTTGATGGAACCATAGGGCGGGGTATTCAGAATATCCTCCGGCAGGATGCGGCCATAGGCCGCCACCACAATCAGCTCCGGGTGCAGCTCCCGCACCAGGGCCAGAGCCGTGCCATCCCGCATTTTCGTGGGCTGATACACGGTGAGCCCCTGGGACAGGGCGTATTCCTTCACCGGTGAAAAGGCCAGCTTATGCCCCCGGTTTTTGGGGCGGTCCGGCTGGGTGAACACGCCGCAGATCTCGTGTCCGTCCTCCACCAACCGCTTCAGGGACGCCACCGCGAATTCCGGTGTGCCCATAAACAGGATTCTCACTCCTCGTCGTCTCCCTCTTCCTGCCGGCGGATGTACTCCTCCAGCTCCTCCTCGGTCAGCAGATGGTCCGTGTGCTCCACAAACAGATGGCCGTCCAGATGCTCGATCTCGTGACAGAAGCAGCGGGCCGTCAGTGCCTCATCCTCCACCTCGAAAAATGCGCCGTCCCGGTCCTGAGCCCGGACCCGCACCGTGTAGGGACGGGTCACCACGCCATACTTTCCGGGAATGCTGAGGCAGCCCTCCAGGCCGGTCTGTTCGCCGTCGGTGGCGATGATCTCGGGGTTCACCAGTTCAATGATCTCGTCATCCTCGTTCATCACCACGCACACCCGGCGCAGAATGCCAACCTGGGGCGCGGCCAGACCTACGCCGCCGGAATCCAGCAGCGTGTCCTTCAGGTCGTCCAGCAGCGTGTGGAGCCGACCGTTGAACTCCGTCACCGGGCGGCATTTCTTCGTCAGGCAGGGCTCCCCCTGCAGCACGATATTTCTCAATGCCATGGTCATATACCTCTTTTTAATCCATTAAATTGCAATCGGTGTAAATATGAAGCCCCTTGTGCTCCGGCCGCCGGGCAAATTCCTTCATAAACGCCGCCAACAGGCCCCGCAGGATCTTATCGTTGCGGCCGATCACCGTTACCCGATAGCGGTAGCGGTTGTTGACCTTCACCACCGGCGCAGGGGCCGGGCCCAGAATATCCAGGGCCATGTCCCGGTACGGGTCCCGTCCGGCGGCGGCTCGCAGACCGTCCCGCAATCCGGCGGCGGCCCGGCGCACCGTTCCCTCCTCCGGCCCGGTGACGGTGATGAAGAACTGGTCGGCAAAGGGCGGGTCCCGCCGCAGCTGCCGCAGGCGGATCTCGCCGTCGTAAAACCGGTCATAGTCCTGGTCTGCCGCCGCCAGGATCACATCATTCTGGGGCGTGTAGGTCTGGATCACCGCCCGGCCTGGCTTGTCCCCCCGTCCGGCCCGGCCCACCACCTGGGTCAGCAGGCTGAAGGTCCGCTCCGAGGCCCGATAATGGTCCACATACAGGGACATATCCGCCGCCAGCACGCCTACCAGCGTCACATTGGCAAAGTCCAGCCCCTTGGCCACCATCTGGGTGCCCAGGAGAATGGGTACCTGCCGCACCTGGAAATCCCGGAGGAGCTTCTCATGTCCCTGGCTGACGGTGTCCGCGTCCATGCGGAGAACCTCCGTCCCGGGGAACAGAGTGCGCAGTTCCTCCTCCGCCCTCTGGGTACCGACGCCGATGTGCTTCATGGCGCCGCCGCAGGAGGGGCAGGTCTCGCTGCTTTTTTCGGAATAACCGCAGTAATGGCACATCATCCGCCCATTGGCGGAGTGATACGTCAGATACACGCTGCACCGGGGACACTGGGGCACATAGCCGCACTGGGGGCACAGCAGCTGGCGGCTGCTGCCCCGGCGGTTGAGAAACAGAATGCTCTGCTCCCCGGCCTCCAGGTTCTTCTCCAGCTCCTGCATCAGCTCCCGGCTGATGCAGCCGTTGTTGCCGTCCCGCAGCTCCTGCCGCATATCCGCCAGGATCACCCGGGGCATCCGGTGCGCGTTGTAGCGCCGGCGCAGCAGCGCCAGCTGATAGTCCCCCCGGCGGGCCAGGTATGCCGTTTCCACCGTAGGGGTGGCCGAACCCAGCAGCAGCCGGGCATTTTCCCGGAAGCAGCGGTATTTGGCAATATCCCTTGCATGATAGCAGGGGGGATTTTCGGATTCATAGGAGCTCTCCTGCTCCTCGTCCAGAATGATGAGGCCCAGGTTCTTCAGCGGCGCGAACACCGCCGATCGGGTACCCAGCACAATATGTGCCTCTCCCCGGCGGATGCGCTTCCACTGGTCGTACCGCTCCGTCAGCCGCAGGCCGCTGTGCAGCAGCGCCACCTCATCCCCGAAATAGGCAGAAAACCGCGCCATCATCTGGGGCGTCAGGGCAATCTCCGGCACCAGGATCATCACGGAACGGCCCTCCGCCAGCAATGTCTGGGCCAGCCGGATATACACCAGGGTCTTGCCGCTGCCGGTAACCCCCTGCAAAAGCGTTACACCGGGGCAGCCGCTGCGGGTCTGAGCCAGCACAGCCTCATAGGCCCGCTGCTGCTCGTCATTCAGGCGGATCTCCTCCGCCGCTGCGGCATAGTCCTGCCGGGTGATGCGATACTCCTCCTGGCTGCGCAGGGACAGAAGCCCCGCCCGCTCCAGACTGCGGACGCCCTGCCGGGATACGCCGGTGTAGTAGCAAAGCTCCTGCACCGGGGCGTCGCCGTATTTGGCCAGAAAGGCAACCGCGTCATACTGCCGGGCGGCGGACTTCTTTTTTCGCTCCATCTGACGCAGGGCCTCCTGGGGAGCCAGCGACAAAGCCGCGATCTGCACCACCTTATCCTGGACCTTTCGGGTGCCCTGGGGCTCCATTTGCAGGATGCCCCGCTTTTTGAGTCCCGCCAGCACCCGGCTTCCGGTCTCACCCAGAGCAGCGCACAGGTCGTCCCGTTCCATGGGGCTGTCCTGCAGCAGGCGGCAGGCCGCCGTCTCCCGCTCTGAAAGGTCCTCCGGCAGGGGCTCCCCGGTCAGGGACCACATCTCGCGGTAGCTATACCACACCGCAGCGGGCAGGATGGTGCGGATGGCGTCGTAAAACGTGCAGAAATACCGCTCCCGCATCCACAGAGCCAGGCGGATTTCCCGCTCTGTGATAACGGGCTCCCGGTCCACTAAAGACCGGATGGTCTTGATGGGTTTTTCCGGCACCCCCTGCCCCAGGGTCAATACGACCCCCTCGCTGACGCGGTTGCCGCGGCCAAAGGGCACCAGCACCCGCATGCCAACGGCCATGTCCGCACCCTGGGGAACCAGGTAGTCATAGGGCTTGTCAATGGCGTAGGTTGCCGCCGCCACAGCCACCTTTGCGATCTGCGGCATGGCGATTCCTCCTGTCAGATCACGCCTCGTCGGAGATGGCGGTGTCAATGGACTTGGCGTCGAAGCGGCCCTCAGCCACCTCATTGATGGCCAGGGTCACGGGCTTCTCGTCCAGGTGCTCCTCGTGGTTCTGGGCCTCGATGGCGATCTGACGGGCCCGGCGGGCCACCACGTTCACCATCATGTAGCGATTGGGAATGTACTGAGTCAGCTTGTTCATAGCGGGATAGAGCATCATAATAGCATTACCTTCCTTTTGAGAAAAATTGTTAATCCTTGACCAAATGCATCCGCTCGGTGGGCTTGAAATGCTCCACCCGAAAGATGTCGTTGAGCTCGGCGGCGGCGCGCTCCACGTCGTCGTTGATGATGAAGTAATCATAATCCGCAGCCAGGGCCATTTCGTCCCGGGCCCGGCGCAGACGCTGCTGTATTTTCTCGGCGGAGTCGGTGCCCCGGCCCACCAGACGGTGCTCCAGCTCCGTCCAGGACGGAGGAGCCAGGAAAATACGCACGGCGTCAGGCCGCTTGGCGTAGATCTGCTGCGCACCCTGCACGTCGATCTCCAGCATTACATCCCGGCCCTGAGCCAGGGCCTCATCCACGGGGATCCGGGGTGTGCCGTAAAAATTCCCGGCATAACCCGCATGCTCCAGCAGCTCGTCCCGCTCCACCATCTGCAAAAACGCGTCGTCACTGATGAAGTGATAGTGTACGCCGTCCACCTCGCCGGTGCGGGGAGGCCGGGTAGTAGCGGAAACAGATAGGAACATGTCCGGGTGGTTCTTCATAGCGCTTTTGAGCACCGTACCCTTTCCGGACCCGGACGGGCCGGAAAGAATAAAAACTTTGCCTTGCTTTTCCAAAGTCAGATCTCCTCCTGCATGAAATCCTCCGCCGACAGCCCCAGACGGGGGCCCAACTTCTCCGCCGGCAGGGCGGAAAGCACCACATGGTCGCTGTCCATCACCAGCACCGCCGCCGTCTTACGCCCGTAGGTGGCGTCAATGAGCATACCCCGGTCCCGGGACTCCTGGATCAGCCGCTTGATAGGCGCGGAATCCGGACTCACCACGGCGATGAGCCGTCCCACGGACACCAGATTGCCGAAGCCGATATTCACCAGCTGCACAGCGGTTCCTCCTTTACTCGATGTTCTGGACCTGTTCGCGGATCTTTTCCACCTCAGCCTTCATGGCCACCACGTCCTGGGTCACGGCCAGGTCGTTGCACTTGGAGCCGATGGTGTTGCACTCGCGATTGAATTCCTGCATCAGGAAGTCCATATCCTTGCCGGTAGGGCGCTGAGCCTCCAGCATAGAACGGAGCTGGGCTACATGGCTGCGCAGGCGGACGGTCTCCTCGTCTACAGCCACCTTGTCGGCAAAGATAGCCGCCTCGGTAAGGATACGTCCCTCGTCCATGGTGGTGGAGGCCAGCACCTCCCGCATTTTCTTCTCCAGACGCTCCCGATAGGCAGCCACGGTCTGGGGAGACTGCTGCTCCACCCGGCCAACGGCGGTCTCGATGGTCACCAGACGCCCGGCGATATCCTCCGCCAGGCGGCGGCCCTCCACGGCACGCATGGTATTGTACGCGGCCAGGGCCTTATCCAGCACCTGGCAGATGTCGGCGGCCACGGTCTCCAGGTCCTCCTCGGCCTTGGTGACGGTAAGAACGTCCGGCAGCTTGGCAAGGGTCATGGGGGTCACATCCCCCTCCAGGGAGAACATGCTCTTCAGCTGGGTCAGGGCCTGGAAATAGCCGCGGGCCAGGGGCTCGTTCACCGTCACCACGGACACATCCGCGGCGCTGGCGTCGATGGTGACGAACACGTCCACCTTGCCCCGGGACACGGCGCTCCGGACACGGGTCTTGACGGCGTCCTCGGCAAAGACGTAGGCACGGGGCATTTTCACCGTGCAGTCCAGGAAGCGGTTGTTGACAGACCGCACCTCCACGGTAATGTCCCGCTGGTGCAGAGTCTCTCTGGACCGGCCATAGCCGGTCATGCTTTTGACCAATGTAAACTCCTCCTATCTATGGTCCGTCAGCAGCAGAAGAAATATCCGCCGCTGCCAAACAGGCAGTTCATACAGGCGCAGGCAGCGCACAGGCTGCTGCAATTGTCCCCGGCGCAGTTGCCGGTGGTAACGTGCCCGTAGCCGTTGGGACGGTATGCCGCACCGTTTCCGTTGAGCATATCCAGGGCCCGCTGATACTCCGCATTGCCCGGGTCCATCTGCACCGCCGTCTCATAATACCGCCGGGCCTCGTCCATCCAGCCCCGCTTATAGCAAACGGCCCCCTTCAGGAAGTTCCATTCGCCGTTATGGTCCGTCTGGGCGTTCAGCAGCTCCTCGGCTAGGTTCAGATTCCCCTGGGAGATGGCCAGACGGACCCGCTGCCACACGCCGCCGTATGCTCTGGCGTTATAGCCCTGGCTGTACCCGCCGGTGTATCCACCGTAGCTCTGGCCGCCGGACTGGGCCGCCTTGCGCTGGGTGCGGATGGTCTCGTATGCCTCGTTGATCTCCTTCATCCGCTCCTGGGCCAGGTCCTCCAGGGGGTTGTCATGGTAATTGTCTGGGTGATATTTCCGGGCAAGGTTCCGGTATGCCTTTTTTACTTCTTCATCTGTGGCAGTGCTGGGGATGCCCAGCACCTGGTAGGGATCGCGCATATCAGGCGCCTGCCTTTCGTTGTTTTCTTTTGTGTCCTTTGCGGAAGGTGCCGTTCAGCACCGCCGCGCCCACTGCGTAGAGTCCCTCATACAGGACGCTTTCGATAATGGCCCGCCAGGGGCCGAAGTCCGCCAGCTCAAAGGCTGCGGCCATGGCCCGGACGGAGCTGTCCAGGGTAGCGGCCAGCGCCGCCTTGTCGTCTGCCGTCAGCGTCCCGCCCTCCGCGTGAAAGCGGTAGACCAGCGGGTTATAGCTGCCGGACTTTACGTCCTTTTTCAGGTCGTCTGCCGCGTCCACCAGATAGACCCACCGGCCCAGGTGATAGAGCAGCTGCCGCAGCACCCGCCGCCGCACCGGGTCCGCTTCCTCCTCTGACGCCCCGGCCAACAGCGCCGCGAAGGCGTCCGCCGCCCGGTCTATAGAGGGGCATTGCTCCGCCTCCAGCCTTGCCAGCTCCTCCAGGTGCGCCTGGGTGCACGCATCGAAGCCGGGCCGCCTGGCCCGCGCCTTGCGATAGGCCCGCCGCAGCAGGAGCAGGGCCGCGCGGTACGGCAGCCCCCGGAAAAAGCCGTGGTCCGCCACGCCGTCCTTTAGCTGCCACCAGGTGAGAATCACGCTCAGGTCCGCCGCCGTGTCAAAGGCGTCCTGCCCCTCCAGGGCGTCGCACCCCCGGATGGGGTGAGCCGGGCACCGGCAGTGGGCCGTGGGGCATTCCGGCTCCCTGGATAACAGCATAGCCAGAAAAGCTAAATCGTAATTTAAGATCATCCGGGCGGTCAGTCCGTACCGGCGGCCCAGACTGCGGCACAGGCCGCAGTAAGCGGCCTGGAACCGGGACTTGTCCTCCGCCGTCAGATGTCCGTCCGCCGGCCGTACATAGCCGAACATCAGAACTCCCGCACGATGGTGTAGGTCAGGGTGTCCTTTTTTCGGGCATAGCCGTCATACAGCTTAATGGGAACAAAGGACAGCACCACTGCCACAACGGCGATGGCATACCGCCAGCCCTCGGTCAATCCTGCCGACAGGAAGTAGCCCAGCAGGAAAAACACCACCGGCAGCATATACACCAGCCAGGTGACGCCCAGGATGGCCCGGGTGGAGCTCTCCACCACCACCTTGTCTCCGGGGTGCACGCCCACCGGGTCCCGTGCCTCGGCATAGATGGACGCGCCGGTCATGCCGCATCCGGCGCACTCCTCGCAGTCGTGACCGCAGGCAGACTTCCGGGGCACGGAGATCTGCACATACCCGTCCTTCAGAATTTTTTCAACAGTTGCAACTTGTGTCATATTTGCTCAGTCCTTTCGCTTGGGGAAAACACATTTTACGGCAGACGCTCCACGTCCACCACGATCTGATACGAGCCCTTGACGCCTACGTTGGCGTAGTTTGCCACCTGCACCGTCACCGGAACCGTGTGTACGCCGGGCTCCGTGATGCCGGACAGGTCCACCGTGACCCGCAGATCCTCCCCGGTGATGCGGGCCATTTCGCCATCCAGACCCCGCAGCAGAATATTCAGGCTCTCCGTCACCGGCACAGCGGAAAAGCCCGCCGGCACGTTTTCGCAGTTAAAGGCCGTCACGCTAACGCTGCGCTCCGTGACCCCCGTGACCACGATGGTCACGGTGACGGGTCCCACATTCTCCGCCAGGGTAGTCCCCTCCGGCGCGGTGACGCTGTAGGTCAGGCTCTGGGAGGGCTGGAGATCCTGAAGGTACAGGGTGTCCAGCACAATGGCGTCGATGGTGTCCAGCACGTCCTTTTCGCCCACCAGGGTCACCTTGTCCGGGGACACGGTGTACTGCACCGTATCCATGGTGGACCCGGCGGCGGGAACGAAGTTGATGACCAGGCCCACCGTCTTGGATGTTTTCACCGGCAGGGTGGCCTGCACGGCCTTCACCTTGGAGCGAACGGCAGGGTTATCGATCTTGATGTCGTTGTAGTCGTACAGCTCCCACTCCAGGGCCTTCACCACGGTGCGATCCGCCCCGGAGATGTCCAGCGTCACCTTGGCATAGGCGATGTTCAGCAGGTCGTCCCGCTGACCCCGCAGATTCAGCTCCGCCGGATCCAGGGTCAACTCCCCGGCGGTGAAGCCGGTGGCAGTGCTGCCCACGATGTCGCAGTGGATGGGGACGGTCTTGCTGTCCATCTCCCCCACGGTAACGGTAACGCTGTAGGCGCTGGCGTGATCCACGGAAATTTTGCTGCGCTGGATGTCGTCCTGATAATACACCTGATACGTCAGTGTCTGCTGTCCGGTTTCCTGGATGGAGCTGGTGTCCGCCACAATGCGGACCTTGCTCTTGTCCAGCTTGAACAGCTCGCTGCGGGGCCCCTTGAGCACCAGGTCGATGGTGGTGTCGTAGCCCGACAGCAGCATCAGATTCTTGTCCGCCAGGGTAGTATCCTCGCCGGAGAACTCCACCGGAACGTTGTTGACCTTCATGGTCACCTCCACGGAAAGCCCCCGGTCCACATAGACCCACAGGGCGATGGCAACCAGGATGGAGATGACGATGCGGATGGCCTTGCGGCTTTTGTTGGCGTTGGTGTTATTCTTGGTTTCCATTCTGCTCCCCCTTTCTATGGGCGTGCAGCAGCTCCCGCAGGGACAGGCGGGGCTTGTCCGACTCCTCCTCCGGCTGGGGCATCAGCTCGTTGCACAGCAGCTGACGGAGCGTCTCCGGCATCAGGTGCCGCTTCAGCATTCCGCCGATGGCCACGGAGATGGAGCCTGTCTCCTCCGATACGATGACCACCACTGCGTCGGAGTTTTCGCTCATGCCGATGCCCGCACGGTGACGCATACCCAGATCGCGGCTGAGGTTCACATTCTTCGACAGAGGCAGCATGCATCCGGCGCCTAAGATCCGGCCCTGCCGGATGATAACGGCGCCGTCGTGCATGGGGGCCTTCACGAAAAAGATGTTCTTCAGCAGCTCGCTGGATACCGCCGCGTCCAGAGTGGTGCCGCTGCGGACGATATCGTCCAGCAGCAGCTTCCGCTCGAACACAATCAGCACACCCGTGCGGGTCTTGGCCATGTCGGTGCAGGCCACCACGGTCTGGTCAATGGCCCGCTCCAGCTCCGACGACTGCTGCTCCGGCTGGAAAATCCGCAGCAGGCGGATGTTCCGGCTGCCCACCTTTTCCAGCAGCTGCCGGATCTCCGGCTGAAACAGGATGATCAGGGCCAGAACGCCCCATTCCACCATGTGGCTGAGGATATAGTTCACGCCCCGCAGATTCAGGGCCGCCGGGGACGACAGCCACAGGGCCACCAGAAAGATGGCAACGCCCTTGAGGATATTCTCCGCCCTGGTGCTGCGCACCAGACACAGGATCTTATACACCAGATAGGCGATGATGGCCACGTCCAGCACATCCATGGGCCGGATCAGCGACAAATACCGCCCCGCCCGCTCCAATACAGATACAATAGCTTCCATTTCAGGCGTCCCTTCCTTGCACATACCAATACGTATTTTACATTATATAAAATTTATTGGGAAAATGCAACAAAAACGTCTGTCAAAGCTCTACATTTTCACGAAGCACCCGGGACACGGACCATACCAGGCGATCCGCCTGGTCCGGCGTATTGAAAAACGACGTGCTCAGCCGCAGGGTTCCGGTTTCCAGCGTCCCCGCCGTCCGGTGGGCCAAAGGCGCACAGTGGAGCCCCGCCCGCAGAGCAATTCCCCGCCGGGCCAGATCTTCCCCCACCTCCTCGCAATTCCGTCCCTCCGTTACAAAGGATACAACGCCGGTCTGATGCCGAAGCTCCCGGTCCCAGAATATCCGCACCCCCGGCAGCCGCTCCAGCCCCTGGGCAGCCCGCTGCGCCACCCGACGCTCCCGGGCGGCGATGGCGTCCACTCCCTGCCGCCGCACGAACCGGATGCCCTCCAGCAGCCCTGCGATGCCCGGCATGTTGTGGGTCCCGGCCTCCAGTCGATCCGGCAGGTCCGGGGGCATATCCTGCAGGCGGGACATGCTGCCGGTTCCGCCATACAGCAGGGGCTTTGCCCCCTCCCCTCCGCACAGCAGCAGCCCCGTGCCCTGGGGGCCGTACAATCCCTTATGGCCGGGCAGGGCCACAAAGGCCGCCCCCCACCCGGACAGATCCACCGGCAGCATCCCCGCCGACTGGGACGCGTCCACGATCAGGGGCGTTTCCGTCTCCCGGCAGGTTTCGGCAATGTCCGCCACCGGCAGGATCATGCCGAACACGTTGGAAACGTGGGTGCACACCACCGCCCGGGGCCGCAGCTGCCGGATGGCCCGGCGAAATTCCTCCGCCGCCAGGTCCGGCCGGAAAAGCGGCGTATCGATCACTGTCACCGACAGTCCCGGAATGGCATGCAGGGGCCGGGTCACGGCGTTGTGCTCATATCCGGAGATCACCACCCGGTCCCCGGAGCCCAGCAGCGACCGAATGGCAATGTTCAGTCCATGGGTGGCGCTTGTGGTGATGATAACGTTTTCCGGCTGCGGAACGCCCAGCAGCTCCGCCGCCTCCTGGCGGCACAGATAGGCCGTTTCCTCCGCCCGGCGGGAGGCGGGATAGCTCCCCCGCCCCGGGGAGCTCATAGCGTGCGTCGCCTGAGCCATGGCCCGGCCCACGGCGGCAGGCTTCTCCAGGGTGGTTGCCCCGGCGTCGAAATAGATCATTCCGCCGCCTCCCGATACCCCTCCTGCGTATGACGATAAACGGCCAGGGGCGTGATCCCCGCCGATTTCAGACAAGACAGCGCCTGCTCCAGCGTTCCGGGACGCAGCCGCACCGCATAGGCGCAGCCCCGGTCCGTCAGTCCCATAGGCGCACGCATCAGTGCAGCCCGGATGCCGCATCCGTCAAGGGCCCGCACCATGTGCTGAGCCTGTGTGATGGAGCGGGCCAGCAAAAGTTCATGGTCCATGCTTATACCTCCTCACAGGGCAGTCTATGCCCCGCCCACCCGGATGGTGCCCCCGCCTTTTTTGACAAGCTCACGATTCCTACAGGAACAAAAAAGTTCCTGTTGCATTGGGTGACAAATCGTGTTACAATGTGCAAAATGATGTATGGTACATTCGGAATGTTCCGATATATACAGAGGGAGGAATTTTTCTATGGCAGAAAGCGCAGTAAAACGGATCGGTGTTCTGACCAGCGGCGGCGACGCCCCGGGTATGAATGCGGCGGTGCGCTCCGTGGTGCGGTCCGCCCTGGACCGCGGCATCGAGTGCATAGGCATCCGGCGGGGCTGGTCCGGCCTGGTCAACGGTGACTTTTATCGCATGGATTCCGGCAGCGTCAGCCGCATCATCAACCGCGGCGGCACCATTCTCTACACCGCCCGCAGCGAGGAGTTCCGCACGGCGGAGGGACAGGCCAAGGCTGCGGGGGTGTGCAAGCTGCTGGGACTGGACGGCATCGTGGCCATCGGCGGCGACGGCACCTTCCGGGGCGCCCAGGAACTCAGCAAATGCGGCGTATCTGTGGTGGGCATCCCCGGCACCATCGACAACGACATCGTCTGCACGGACTACTCCATCGGCTTCGACACCGCCGCCAACACGGCGGTGGAATGCATCGATAAGCTGCGGGACACCATGCAGTCCCACGAGCGCTGTGCCGTGGTGGAGGTCATGGGCCGCCATGCCGGCTATCTGGCCCTGTATGTGGGCGTGGCCGTGGGTGCCACGGCAGTGCTGGTGCCGGAGCACCCCTATGATTTCAAGGTCCAGGTAGCCGACAATATCCGCCATGCCCGACTCAATGGCAAGACCAACTTTATGATCGTAGTGGCCGAGGGCGCGGCCAGCGCCGTGGAGGTAGGCCGCCAGATTCAGGAGGAGCTGGCTCTGGATCCCCGGGTCACCATCCTGGGTCACATTCAGCGGGGCGGCAGCCCCACCGCCAAGGACCGGGTCATGGCCACGCGCATGGGCTACGAGGCCGTCCGCGTCCTGGCGGAAGGAAAGACCAACCGCGTGATCTGTGCCAAGGATGATCAGATCATCGACCTGGATATCGACGAGGGTCTGGCTATGAAAAAGACCCTGAATTCCGAGGAGTTCAAGGTCATGACCGTGATGACGGGCATGTGATTCTGCCGCAAATGTATTGTTCCCCCTGTCATGCAGTGCATGACAGGGGGAGATTTTTGTTCAGGCGTCGTATACGCCCAGGATGACGATACCCGCCACCACCAGGGCGATCATGAGGTAATGCTTCAGGGACAGCTTTTCCTTCAGGAAAATGCGGCTCCACACCACCGACGCCACGCAGTAGGCGGAGATGATGGGGGCGGAAATGGCCACATGGGCCGTATCGGACAGGGCGAAGATGTAGGCGAATTGGCCCGCCGTTTCAAACGCTGCGCCGGCGTACTTGGGGGCCTCCTGCCGGGCGATGAGCTTCTGCTTCCGGATCAGCACCACATACACGAAGCACACGATGCCCGCCAGCAGGAACGTCAGCTCATAGGCGCAGTTGGCGGCGCTGGCGGCGTAGTCGGAGCACTCATCCGCCGTGGCGAACATCCCCTCTGCCAATGCCCGGGCAGACAGCTTGTCCAGCACCCGGGAATCGGCAAAGGTGCCCGCCGCGTCCAGTATGCAGTAGATAATGGGCAGCAGCAGGGCCAGGGCGGACTTGGCATAGCGGCGGTTGGCCGCCTCCTGCCGCTTCCGGCGCAGATCCTCGTCCTCATGAGCCTCCACTATGCCCAGGCCCACCACGCCCACGCATACCAGGGCCGTGGCCACCAGCTGGGCGGGTACCAGCTCGCCCATGCCGCCGGTGATCAGGCACAGCACCGCCACCAGCGCGCCGGAGGAGTTGCAGATGGGAGAGGAAATGGACAGCTCAATATACCGCAGGCCGATGTACCCCATGGCCATGGACGAGATGTACAGCAGCGACACCGGCAGATACGTCCAGATGATCTCCCAGGTCACCTGGGTGCCGCCGATAAAGATCTCATACGCCGCGTGCAGGCCCATGACCACGCCCACCGCCGTCACCATTTTCAGGTGGCTGTATTTATCGGTCTCCGACTGGCAGCCGATTTTGGAAAACAGGTCCGATCCGCTCCAGCACAGCAGAGCGATTAGGGAAAGCCAGAACCACATGTGATTTTTTCTCCTTTTGCAATTACATTTTAGAATTACATTTCGATGATCCCTGCGTCCAGCAGCTTCTGGATGCTCATGAGAATGCCCAGCTTGGCATGGAACCAGGTCAGGCCGCCCTGGAAATACACGGCGTAGGGCGGGCGGATGGGCCCATCGGCGGACAGCTCGATGGACGCGCCCTGGACGAAGGCTCCGGCAGCCATGATGACCTCCGACTCATACCCGGGCATGGCCCAGGGCTCCGGGGTCACATAGCTGTCCACCGGCGCGGCAGACTGGATGCCCTTGCAGAAGGCCACCATGGCCTCCCGGCTGCCCAGCTCCACCGCCTGGATAATATCCCGGCGGGTCTCGCCGCTGCCAGGCACTACCCGGAAGCCCAGCTTCTCATAGCACCCGGCGGCAAACACCGCGCCCCGCACTGCGGAGGACACCACCGTGGGCGCCAGGAACAGCCCCTGGTAAAAGCTGGTCAAAAGGCCCAGGTTAGCGCCCACCTCACGGCCCAGGCCCGGAGCACTGAGCCGGTAGGCGCAGCGCTCGATGCACTCCTTCCTGCCGCAGACATAGCCGCCGGTGGGAGCCAGGCCGCCGCCCAGGTTCTTGATGAGACTGCCCACCACCATGTCGGCCCCCACATTGGTGGGCTCCTGGGTCTCCACGAACTCGCCATAGCAGTTATCCACCATGCACAGCACGTCGGGCTTGCACTCCTTGCAGAAGACAATGAGCTTTCCGATCTCCTCCACGGAATAGGATGGCCGGGTGGCATAGCCCTTGGACCGCTGGATGGTGATGAGCTTGGTTTTCTCGTTGATGGCTGCCCGGATGCCGTCATAGTCGAAGCCCCCGCCGGGCAGCAGGTCCACCTGCCGGTAGCTGACGCCATACTCCTTCAGGGAGCAGGGCGAGGGACGGATGCCGATGACCTCCTCCAGAGTGTCGTAGGGTCCGCCCACCGGAGACAAAAGCTCGTCGCCGGGCAGCAGATTGGCCCCCAGGGCCAGAGCCAGGGCATGGGTGCCGCAGGTGATCTGGGGCCGCACCAAGGCCGCCTCCGTGCCGAAGCAGTCGGCATACACCCGCTCCAGATTGTCCCGCCCCTCGTCGTCGTAGCCGTAGCCCGTGGACAGGTTGAAGTGGGTGGCGTTCACCCGGTTTTTCTGCATGGCAGCGATAACCTTGGCCTGATTGAACTCCGCCACCTGGTCAATGTGCCGGAACTGGTCCGACAGCCCCGCCAGCACCTCCTGGCCGAAACGCAGCACCTTGTCGCTGACGCCCAGCTGGTTATAGATGGAATTGGTATCCGTCATTTCTCCTCATTCCTTCCCATATCTTCTAAGATCTGCTGCGCCACCCGGTCCAGCACCTCGGGCTTGGACAGCACCAGCCCGCTTTCGCCGCTGCCCAGCACCAGCACCGTATCCCCTGGCCGGATGCCGTAAAACTGCCGGGCCTCCTTGGGGATCACGATCTGTCCCCGCTCCCCTACCCGGGCAGTACCGAAAATGCGGTGGCTCTTGGGCTTGCCCAGAATGTGCTTGCCCCCGGCCATGCGCCTCACCTCTCAATTCATACTTTTCACACAAATGTGACAGCAGACAGTATACCACGTTTTTCCCCATTTGCAAGGGAAATCTGGAAAAAAACCGCAAAAAGGCCCACAGGCATTCTGAACCGCACCCCGTCAGGAGGACAGCAAAAAATAGAAAGTTTCTCTGTTCAGCAGCCAATCGCTGCCGGCCGCTTTTGTACATCAAATATTTCGTGTATGTTCCGCGCCGGGAAAGCCGGGAATCCGCTTGTATTCGCAGAAAGATTGCATTTGCGGCGATAACTTCCGTCGCGCCTGTTGAAAGCCGAATGCTTGCTGTGTTATACTGTGTATACACACGAACGAGTGGGCACGTTTGACGATCTGATCTACAATGACCTGCTACGTATGCCGTCATCGTTTTGAATGGTGATTCAAAGGCGCATCTCGAAGTGGTCACGGAATATCAGCCTTTAGATCAGGCTCAATTATTATCATGAAGCAGACGATTGGAGAGATACCATATGACGATCAACTGTGTATGGGAGCATAACGGCAGAGACACCTTGCTTTATGCGGTGGATTTTATAGGTGCATACACCCGCGGAGAAACATTGGAGGCCGCTGTCCGGAAAATGCAAGCAGAAATATGCTCTTATCTCAAATGGTGCGGCAAAAAAGCAGTAACAAGCATGGATATCGCCATCATCGAAGAAAAGGTTTCCGAGCTTGCGATCTGCGACGCGGACTCTGAGGTGCTTTTTGAAAGTGAAAAAGCACCGCTGACAGCAGAAGAATATAAAAAGTTAAAGGCACTTGCGCTGAAATCAGCGCAGGATTTTCTTGCCTTGTATGATTCTGTTCCCGATAAGAATGCAACGGCTGCGCCCGAACGCAAGACCTTTTACGGACAAGTTCCCCGCACGGCAAACGAAATGTACGAGCATACAAAGAATGTGAATACATATTATTTTGCGGAGATTGCTGTGGATGCCGATCATGACGGCAACATATACGAATGCCGCAAGCGGGGATTTGAATCGCTTGAATCTAACCCTGATTTTCTGCAAAATACCGTCAGAAAAGGCAGCTATGGCGAGGATTGGTCACTGCGTAAAGTCCTGCGCCGTTTTATCTGGCATGACCGCATTCACGCCAAGGCAATGTATCGAATGGCTACAAAAGTTTTTGGTGCGGAGAGCATTGTAAATCCGTTTTACTTTTTTGAGGAAGGAGTTTTAACATAATGGCAAGAACCGAAACGGTTGAATTTACAAATATGTGCATGATCTGTGATGGCAGCCGAGTTGTCGTGATCGACCGGAAAAAGCGGGACTGGCCGGGCATCACCTTCCCCGGAGGTCATATAGAGCCGGGAGAATCCTTTACGGATGCCGTGATTCGTGAGGTGCAGGAGGAAACTGGACTGCATATCCGTTCTCCCCAGCTCTGCGGTATCAAAGACTGGTGTGAAAATCAGTGCAGGTTTGTTGTGCTGCTTTATAAGACAACTTGTTTTGATGGCGAATTACATTCCAGCTCCGAAGGTCTGGTTTGGTGGGAAGATATTGCCAATCTGCCTAATCTCAAGTTGTCTTTGGATATGCGTGATATGCTCCGGGTTTTCAAAGAAGAAAATCTGAGCGAGTTCTTCTACTATCAAGAAAGCAGTGCATGGAAGTATGTCTTGAAATAGCAAAACGGTGAGGATATGAAATACGATCATGATTTTTGGAGTGCGATCGATACGCTTGTTTCTTCTGGGAAAATTGTAATTGACAGGCCGAAAGGCAGCACGCATCCCCGGTTTCCGCATATCCGGTATGACGTGGATTACGGCTATATTGAAAATACCACATCTATGGATGGCGATGGCATAGACGTTTGGAAAGGCTCTCTATCTTCTGTCAATGTCAATGCTATCATTTGCACTGTTGATCTGCTGAAAAGGGATTCCGAGATCAAGCTGCTAATCGGCTGTACGGAAGATGAAATGAAAACCGTCTGCGATTTCCATAATGATTCGGAGCTTATGAAAGGAATACTGATACGCAGAGAGGTAGAATAATGCCAGACAACAGGAATCGCAAGCGACCGATACAGGTCAAATTTTTCGTAGATGAAAAGGACTTTGCTTGATAAAAGCAAAAATGACAGCACTGAAACTGTGTGCAGAGGTAGAAAAACCATGAACAAAGATATGTGCGTAGCCTGTGACGATGGGATTTTGAATATTCGTGTCGGCGCAATCATCATGAAGGATGGAAAGATTTTGATGGTTGGCAATGACAGAGACTATCTCTACTCCGTTGGCGGCAGGGTAAAATTCGGTGAAACAGCAGAAGAGGCCGTTGTCCGTGAAGTGTTGGAGGAAACAGGTGTTCAGATGGAAATTGACCGCCTTGGCTTTGTGCATGAAAACTATTTCTATGGCGACATGCCTTCCAATCGGAACAAGCTGATTTACGAAATTTCTTTTTTCTTCTATATGAAAGTGCCTGATACCTTTGCGCCGGTCAGCGAGAGTTTCATGGAAGGCAGCAGCAAAGAACACTTGGTGTGGGTTTCGCTGGACGAGGATATTCCGATGTATCCCCAATTTTTCAAAACAGAATTGAAAAATCCAACGAATATGATAAAGCATTTCACTACGGACGAGAGATAGCCGTCCGCTCCTCGAAGCGCCGGGAGGCAGCGTCCCAGTCGATAATAGCCAGCGCCGCCTCCATATAGTCGTCCCGCCGGTTTTCGTAGTCCGGCAAAAACGCATGCTCCCACAGGTCCATGTTGACCAGGGGCCACAGGGGCAGGGGCGTATCCTGATTGGCGGTGCAGACGATCTGCAGGCCCCCGGAGCAGCACACCAGCCACACCCAGCCGCTGCCGAAGATGCTGGCAGCGGCGTTTTTCATGCTGCGGTGCAGCCCCTCCATGGAGCCGAAGCTGTGCTCAATCTCCGCCAGCAGCGCCGGGGAGGGCTTGGTGGTCCGGGCCGGAGCCAGAGAGGAAAAATACAGCGTGTGGTTGTAGGTCCCCCCGCCATAGCGGCGCACCGCCTGGCCCAGCGCCCGGGGCAGCTGGCACCAGTGGAGCAGCAGACGCTCCAGAGGCCAGTCCTGGTACTGGGGCCACGGGGCCAGCGCGCCGTTGAGCCGGTCTGCATAGGCGGCAAAAAACGCGTCATGATGCAGCCGCACAGAGGACCGGCCCAGGTTGGGCTCCAGGGCGGCAGGCGGATACGGAAGCGGTGGCAGAATAAAGGGATAGGTCATAGCATGCAGTTCCTTTCCAAAAATTCTTCTCTTTCATCGTATGCCGCCGTTGACAAACCATGCCTTTTGGTGCAAACTGTAGTTGCCGCTCTGCGGCAGAGGAGGAACACATATGCGAAGAACAGACAGAGAGCGCGGCCAGGATTTCGCCTGGGACGTGCTGAAAAAAGCCCCCTACGCCACGCTGTCCATGACGGACCGTCAGGGTCGGCCCTATGCCGTGCCGGTGAACCAGGCGGTGGATGAGGAATACCATGTGGTGTATTTTCACTGCGCCGGAGCCGGAGAGAAGTGGGAGCTGCTGAAGGACGGTGCTCCCGTGTGCCTGACGGCGGTATCCCACGCCATGTCAGTGCCCAATGCCTTCACCATGGCCTATGCCAGCGCAGTGCTGCGGGGCCAGGCAGAGGTAGTGACGGATCAAGGCGAGTGGACACGGGCCATGCTCCAGCTGTGCTCCGCCTTCGATCCCAAGGGCATGGGCCGCTTTATGGAATGCGTGGAGAAGAACGGTCCGGCGACCCGGGTTATCCGGATCACCCCTCAGGAGCTTACCGGCAAGGAGAACACCGCCGTGGAGAAGCATCACCACCATCACGATTGAGGAAACGCCATGGCATGCTATATTTTCGGCGCAGGCAGCTTTTACGGTCTGACCGCCCGGCCCCGGGCCGGGGATTTTACCATTGCCGCCGACGGCGGCTGGCTGGCCTGCCGCAAGACTGGGGTCATTCCGGACCTGCTGCTGGGAGATTTTGACTCTCTGAGTGCGCAGCCGGATTTTCCCAATATCCTCCGGGTACCGGTGGAAAAGGACGACACAGACACCATGCTGGCCGTCAAGACCGGGCTGGAACGGGGTGAAACGGAATTCCATATCTACGGCGGCATGGGCGGCCGCCGGACGGACCACACCGTTGCCAATTTCCAGGCGCTATTGTATCTGGCCCGCCGGGGTGCACGGGGCTGGCTGTATGGCCAGGGTGAACGATACACCGCCATTTCCGGCGATTCCATCACATTTCCGGCCCGGGACCGGGGCATACTATCCGTGTTCTGTCTGGGGGCAGACGCCCAGGACGTCAGCATCCTGGGCGGGCAATATCCCCTGCACCACGCTGTGCTGACGGCGGATTTTCCCCTGGGCGTCAGCAACCACTTTGCGGGGCAGCCCATCACGGTGTCTGTTCGGGACGGCAGCCTGCTCATAGGCATCGTGGACGAATGACAATATATCGTCAAAAGCAAAGAAGAAAGAACATGATGAAGCAAACCGCCAACCGTCTGCTGGCCCTGCTGCTGGCAATGATGATGGCCCTGTCCCTGGCGGCCTGCGGCAAGGCGCCCCAGACCGGTATTACCGATGGCTCGGTATATGCCTTCCGGGTGGAAAAATAACCCCATGGGGCCTCCGAGGATCGGAGGCCCTCTTTTTCTGTGTTGCCAAGGCGGGCCCAACGTGGTACAATGATAGAAAACGGAAAGGGGGCTGCTGCTATGCTGCTGGCCATTGATATCGGCAATTCCAATATCTCTGTGGGACTGTTCGACGAAAAGCGGGATCTGAAATTCCTGTCCTCCATCGACACCGACAGCCGCAAAACGGCGGATCAGATCAGCATCGATCTGATGAACATCTTTTCCCTGTATCGCTACGACCTGCGGGACGTCAGCGGGGCCATCTTTTCCAGCGTGGTGCCGCCCATCAACTTCATGATGGCCAAGGCTCTGACCCGGCTTCTGGGTAAGCCCCCGATGATCGTGGGACCCGGCGTGAAAACCGGGCTCAACATCCGCATGGAGATCCACAACCAACTGGGCGCCGACCTGGTGGCAGGCGCGGTAGCGGCTCTGGACAAGTACCCCACACCCATCATTATGATCGACATGGGCACCGCCACCACCATTTCCTATATCTCCAGCAAGCGCAGCTATGAGGGCGGCCTGATGTTTCCCGGCGTGCGGCTGAGTCTGGACGCCCTGTCGGATCACACAGCCCAGCTGCCGGATATCTCTCTCCAGCATCCCAAGAGCCTTATCGGCAAAAACACCGAGGACTGCATGCGCTCCGGCATCGTCTACGGCACCGCCGGCATGCTGGACGGTGTCATTGACCGCATCCGCGAGCTTCTGCCCCAGGGAGAGACTCCTACCATCGTGGCCACCGGCAGCAATGCCCCCGTCATCGTCCGTTACTGCCGCAATAAGGTCCTGTATGACAAATATCTGCTGATGGAGGGCCTGTGGGACATCTATCAGAAAAATCATTAAAACACCGGAGGCAGTTTTATTTCCAACTGCCTCCGGTGTTTTTTATCTTTTACGTTTCATTTTCACGGGGGAACGCCGGGTGCGTACCGCTCAGAATCTGTCGGGTCATTTCTCGGGTGCGTGCCGCATACGCCGGATAGCTTTTCTCAAGGCGCTCCATGTGTACGGCCACCTTTTCCGCATCCCCCATCGCCGCATACAGAATAGCGGCCGCTGCATCTGCCCCAGGCTGCAAGGTGTACCTTTGTGCCTCTTTCCAGGCAGCCTCCGCAGCAGGATATTGGTGGAGCATGGTAAGGCAGGAGGTCAAATTGGTGTATGCGGAACCGAGCATGCGCTCATCCCTATCCTGATCCGGCATCTCCAGCAGGCAATCCACGGCAGTCTCATAATACCCCTTCGCCTCTTTGAATCGGGCGGACGCATGTGCGCCTTTTGCCAGCTTCAGATAAGGCAAATAAAACCGGTGGCCAATTTCTCCGGCTCTCTGGTACCATTGCAGCATTTGCTCCCGTGCACCGGCCATTTCAAAGCAAAGCCCTGTAAAAAATGCCCAGGCCGCTCTGTCCTCGTCATAGGCGCAGAAAGGAGCCAGCTTTTTCAGAAGCTCCATCCCTTGCTTCACTTCCCGCCTGCTGATGTGATTCAGTGCGTCAATTAAGAGAACGCGTGCCTCCTGATTCTCTTCAAACGCCGGCTCCAGGATTGGGCCGAACGCCTGCCGGTGCGTCTCCCAGCTCTGCCATAGGGCAAACGCAGCACCTTCAAAATCCGTAGACATACCCATACACCATCCCTTTTTTGCGCTGCCAAAAGCTTCTATGCTCTGTGACACATGGGGATACTTGATTTATGCCATTTATCAGCGCTGATACTCAAATTCCAGGTTGTACATGGACACAATGTCGCCGTCCTGGATGCCCATGCGCTCCAGCTGGTCAAACAGGCCGGACTGGCGCAGCATTTTGTCGAAATACATGCGGCTCTCGTAGTCGGAGAAGTTGATGTTGGCCATAAGGCGCTGAAGCCACGGGCCCTCCACCAGCCAGGTGTTGTCCTCCTGCTGGATGCTGAGAGGCTCGGAGGTGTCGATCTGAGGCGGCCGGGGCACATACTCCGGCTCATACACCGCCACCGGCGGCAGCTCCGCCAGACGGGCGGCGATCGCCTGCACCAGCTCACGGGTACCCTGGTGGGTGGCGGCGGACATAGCCATGAACGCATAGCCCGCCTCCTCCACATGGGCCCGGAAAGCGTCCAGCTGGGCAGGGTCTGCCAGCAGGTCCGTCTTGTTGGCCACCACGATCTGGGGCCGTGTGGCCAGCTCGGGGCTGTACTGCCGCAGCTCCTCATTGATGGCATCGAAGTCGGCGATGGGGTCCCGGCCTTCGCTGCCGGACACATCCACCAAATGCACCAGCAGACGGCAGCGGTCGATATGCCGCAGGAAATCGTGGCCCAGGCCTACGCCCTCGCTGGCGCCCTCAATGATGCCGGGGATATCCGCCATGACAAAGGACACGCCCTCGTCCACATACACCACGCCCAGGTTGGGGTACAGGGTGGTAAAGTGGTAGTTGGCGATTTTGGGATGGGCCTTGGATACCACACTCAGAAGGGTGCTCTTTCCCACGTTGGGGAAGCCCACCAGGCCCACGTCCGCCAGCAGCTTCAGCTCCAGCACCACGTCGTGGCTCTCGCCGGGAAGGCCTGCCTTGGCAAAACGGGGTACCTGGCGGGTAGGGGTGGCGAAGTGCTGGTTGCCCCAGCCGCCCCGACCGCCCCTGCACAGGACAAAGGGCTCGCTGTCGGACATGTCCTTGATGATCTCGCCGGTCTCTGCGTCCCGGATCAGGGTGCCCCGGGGAACACGGATGGTCAGGCTCTGGCCATCCTTGCCGCTTTTGCGGCCTCCCTGGCCGTCCACGCCGTTGCCGGCCACATATTTGCGCTTATAGCGGAAGTCCATCAGCGTGGACATGTTGTCGTCCACCCGGACGATGATGCTGCCGCCGTCGCCGCCGTCGCCGCCGTCAGGACCGCCCGCGGCAATATACTTTTCCCGGTGGAAGGCCACTGCACCATTGCCGCCGTTACCGGCCCGGACGGTAATACGGGCCTTATCAATAAATCCGTTTGCCATATCGTTACCTCATTTGCAAAAATACGCTTTATTTTATCCATTTTACAGGAAAACAGCCGCCGCGTCAAGATAAAGCTCATACCGTGCTCCTGTACCAGCGCAAGGTGAATAATGCGCCGCCGGGACAGGCATTATCGGCGCGGATGGTGCCGTTCTGGGCCGAAAGCACCATCCGGGCCAGGGCCAGGCCAATGCCCACGCTGGCCGGAGCTGCATCCTTTCCCCGATAGAATCGCTCAAACAGCCGGGGCAGATCCTCTGCCCGGAAGCCCGGCCCGTCATCCCGAACGGTGATCTCCGTAAACAGCGCTGTCTCCCGGGCGGATACCCGGATGTAGGATGCCGCGTGCTCCATACAGTTTTTCAGCACGTTTCCCAGGGCCTCGGCGCTCCAGGCGGCGTCGCCGGTGAAGCACTCCTCTCCTGCCGCCGTTTCCAGGGTAATGCCCCGCAGCTCCATAGGAACCGCCAGAGGCTGGGCCGCCCGCCGGATGATGTCCGCCGCCCGGCAGGACTCCTCCCGGAACGACACTGCTCCCGCGTCAATGCGGGACATTTTCAAAAGCGTCTCCACCAGCCACTCCATGCGGGTCACCAGCCGCCGCAGCTCCTGCAGAAGTGCCCGACGCTCCTGTTCCGGCAGCCCCTCCCGTCCCAGCATGGACAGCGTCAGGTTGATGGCTGTCAAAGGCGTCCGCAGCTGGTGGGAGATGTCCGCCATGGCATCCGCCAGCTGCATGCGTTCCCGATGCTGGCTGTCCGCCGCCTGCCGCAGTCGGACAGTCATTTTCCGGATCTCGCTGGACAGGATGGCAAGCTCTCCCTCGTCGCAGGCGGCGATGGTCTGGCTGTCCAACCCATGGAGTACCCGGTCGATGTCCTGACTCATGTCCGCCAGCGCCCGGTACCGCTGCCGGGCGGATACCAGATACACCGCCGCAGACGCCGCCCCGGACACCAGCAGCAGCCCGGCGCAGCAAGGGCCCGCCATAGCCCAGCCCACGGCGCAAAAAGCCGCCGTGATCCCCGTCAGGAGCAGCAGCCCCCGGCGAACCTCCCGATTCCGCAGCAGTCTCATAGCTCCACCCGATATCCCAGACCCCGGACGGTGCGGATGATCTGCGGCGCGGCGGGGTCCGTCTCGATCTTCTCCCGCAGACGCTTGATATATACCGTCAGGGTGTTGTCATTGACAAAATCCCCGGCCACGTCCCAGATCTCCTCCAGCAGGCGGCTGCGGGACAGGACCTTTCCCCGGTTGTTGACGAATACCAGCAGCAGCCGGTATTCCAGGGCCGTCAGATATACGTCCGCCCCGTTTTTCGTCACCTGGCCCCGCTCGATGTCCGCCTGGACATCGCCCAGGGTCACCACTGCCTTGTCCCTGCCGCACCGGCGCAGGACGCTGCGGATCCGGGACACCAGCTCCCGGGGCCGGAAGGGCTTGGCCACATAGTCGTCGGCCCCCATGTCAAAGCCGGATACTACGGTGCTCTCGTCGCTGGAGGCCGTCAGAAAGATCACCGGCAGCTGCCGGGCCCGGGCGGCGGCGCACACGCCGAAGCCGGAGCCGTCCGCCAGCTGCAAGTCCACCAGAGCCAGGTCAAACCGCTCCCGTTCCAGGGCCTCCTGGGCGGAGCGCTCCCCTGCCGCCGCCGTCACGGCGAAGCCCTCCTCCTGCAAAAAATCCGTCAGCAGACGGACAATGGCGTCGTCATCCTCCGCCAGCAGTATTCTGTGCATCTGTGCTCCCTCCTTATCGGGTCCAGTATACCAGGCCGCTTCGCTTCCGTCTGTGACAATAATGTCACCGGCCTGCGCCACCCTGCGCCAGCAGGCCCCGGCACAGCCGAACTTCCGCCGGCGAAAGTGTATTCGGCTTTTTGATTCAAGTATACCGCAGCCCCAACGGATTTGCAACGGGCGCCGTCCTTTTTTGACAAGCTGAAATGACAGGGGCGATTCACGCCCCTGTCATTTCTTCAGCCCGCCGCCTCCAGCATGTGCTCCAGAAGAATGCCATAGCCCTGAGTGGGGTCGTTCACCAGAACATGCGTTACAGCGCCTACAAATTTACCGTTCTGGATAATGGGACTGCCGCTCATGGCTGTGTCAAGATAGGGACAACATTTTTTTGAAATATCTTTTATATGGCTTGCTCTTCAAAGCAGATTTCGGGGAATCCCACGAATCCGGAAAGCTCGTCCGAGAAATTCCATTCAATGCGAATGCTTTTGTCCGGTCGAACGATAATCCTTTTAATAAGTTCCTTTGCAAGCTCCGGTGTCAGTTTTATCAGTCCCTGATACGGGGCAATCTTTTCGACAGCTAAAATTTGGTCGGTGCTCATGCGGATTTTTTCTTTCAGCAATGCCTGCTTTTGCTCCGCCATGACATACTGTGCCTTGCGTTCTTCCTCTCGTGCGGACAGCGAGTTCTTTTCCAAGGCATATTCTTCCTTCGTAATATTTCCGCAAGCGTACCGCTCGTAGAGCGCCATCTTATCCGCTTGAATACGGTCTATTTGTCTGTGTAACGATTGGCATTCACTCCGGAGTATCTGATCGCTGGATTTTGCGGAATTGCTCTCTCTTTTGATCGTTTGTACTTTCGCATCCAAAAGACTGCACTGTGTTGCGATGGCTCGTAAAGCAATCTGCTCAAGCTGATCGTTATTTATGCGCACGCTTTTGCAATCCGTTTTTGGATTGTAACGGTGCATAGAGCACAGCCATGTTTTGTTTTTTTCCTTTCCCTTGCTTAGTCGGTTTCCGCAGCAGCCGCATATGAGCAATGAAGTGAATGGGTTATTTGACCGTGCGCTTCGGCTCTTTTTTACTGATTTTATAACAGTTAAAGCCTGATCATACTGTTCACGACTGACAATCGCCTCGTGCGTATTCGGGATAACCTGCTGCAGTTCTGGCGGCACCTGCTTTACATGATCGCTGCCGACACGCACAACATGTGACTTAAACGGCACGGTATCCCCGGTGTAAATGCGATTGGATAGTATATTCCGAACCGATTCATAGCTCCAGGAGGAACGAGCTTTATATTTTCCTCTGATATCGGCAAGGTATACGGATGGCGTCGGTATTGATGCTGCATTCAGCCTTTGCGCGATACCTGTTACGGTAATCCCTCCTGCGGCCCATTCAAATATCTGCCTGACTATCTGTGCAGCCGGTTTGTCAACCACAATGGTGTTTCGCACTTCACCCTTCTTATAGCCATAAGGAGCCGTTCCGTAAACAAATTCACCGCTCAGCTTTTTCAGATCAACAGCACTTTTGATTTTCCTTGAAATATCTTTGGAGTACATTTGGTTGATCAGGTTGCGTATTGCCAGTTCAAGTCCGCCGGTCGATTCTCCGAGCTCCAAACTATCAAACTGGTCGTTTATGGATATAAATCGGACATTGTAAACCGGAAAAATAAATTCAAGATAATGTCCGGCTTCCAAATAGCTGCGAGCAAATCGAGAAAAATCACGCACAATAATCGTCCGCACTTTTCCGGATTCGACCAATTTTATCAGACGATTCATTCCGGGACGATTCATCGTTGTCCCGCTGTAGCCGTCATCTATGATTTCCGAAAGACGATCAACTGAGAACCCATTGCGATGCAGATACTGTTTGATACATGTGCGCTGCGACTGAATGCTGCAGCTTTCATCTATGCTGCCGTCTTCGACATCGCCGTCTTCCTTTGATAATCTCAAATACGAAATATCCATTCGCTCATCCAACCTGACGCACCTCCTCCACACAATTCCGCAGCTCGGTAATCGACTTATACGGATCACTGAAATTGAAAACAATGGTGATGCTCCGGTTGCTATGAACCTGAATCTCCTTTATAAGCAGTCTCAGGATTTCCGGCGTAAGAGCCGGCAGGGATTGATACTCCTTCATATTACATATCCATTCCTGCGTAACAGTTATTTTTTTCTGCACTGCGTTCCTTCTGGCTACTGCCGCTTCTTCCGCATCCAAAAGCTCCATCAGCTGCTGAGAATACCTTGCCTTCATATACCCATACTCATTCCGATCAATCATTTGCTCGGTTAAATCGGTAAGAAGCCGTTCCATTCTATTCTCTACCTTTTGCCGCTTCGCATATATGCCTTCAGCGGTTTCTGCCGCTTCTGCAAAAACCCGCTTGGTTTCTGGAGAATTCTTGATACTTGCAACAAGCTGCTCAATATCAACAGCCACCTTTGTTTGCTGATCGATCGCATTCTTGACCACAGCATAAATCTGTTCCTGCCTAACATAGTGGCTTGTACAGCGTGTGTGCCCAGAATACCGATAGGTGTTGCAATCATAAAAAATGCGGCTCGGGGTATTCGCACCAACCCGTGCGCAGCCTTTGCTGGCTGACATGAGGCTGCGACAATCGGCGCAATAAACCAATCCCCGGAACAAATCTCTGTAATCTTCTTCTGCACTATTCCGTTGAACATAATGCTTTCGCTTTTCAAGTTCCTCGAAGTTTACCCTCTGAACATAGTCAAATAATTTTTCAGGCACAAGCGCCGGATGTGCATTTTCAATGATTTTCCACTCATCCTCCGGACGCCGTTTTTTATCGAGACCAACCTTGCTCCGCATTGCCTTACCGTGAACGCGGCAGCCGATATATGCTGCGTCATGCGTGATCTTTCGCACAGTACCTGGTATCCACAATGCGTCCTTATACTTTTCCGCCATGGTCACACCACGTTCATAGCGAATTTTACCAGGGCATGGAATCCCTTCTGAATTCAATTCACGGCATATACCGTTAAAGCTGGCTCTGTCAGCCCGCATTTGAAAAATCCGCAAAACAACCGGGGCTGTCTCCTCGTCGACCCGAAATGTGTTGTTTTCCGGATCTCTGATGTATCCGTATGGAATGCTGCCTGCAGACGGCAGGTATTCACCGCTGTCCATTTTGGCATGTATAGACGAGCGGATTTTTTGGGAGATATCCTTGACATAGTAGTCATTCATCACCATTTTCAGCGGAAGCGTCAAGGCCGACGAGTCGGCGTTCGGTTCGGAACTATCATACCCGTCGTTCACACAAATCAGCCGCACCCCCATTTCCGGAAATATGCGTTCAACAAAATTGCTCGTCATTACAAAATGGCGTCCCAATCTGGAAATATCCTTCACAATGATGCAGTTGATCCTGCCGGATTTTATATCCTCAAACATTCTCTTGAAGTCGGGACGTTCAAAATCCATTCCCGTGCAGCCATGGTCCGAGTATGTGTCAACAAGCACAATATTCGGCTTGTCGGCAAGAAAACGATTGCCGATTTTCTTTTGGTTGCCGATTGAGTTTTGCTCCGTGTCATCTCCATCTTCTACGGAAAGACGACCGTAAAGTCCGGCATTCCACATCTTATTTTTTGTGTCGGATATTATCAGAGCGTTATTTGCCCGGCTTTTTCGTGCCATTTCAGCCCACCTCCTTCTGCTGAAGAATTTCCTTATAATACGCCAGTTCATTCCTGAAATTAAAATCAATTCGGATATGCTTATCCTCATAAACATAGATTCTATCGACAAGGGTAACGACAGCCTCTCTTGAAAGCGCTGTAATGCCCTTGAATTTTGCAATAGATGCCATCCAATCCCGAGGCGTGGTATTTGTCAGCGATTTCTCTCTGTCGGCAGATAACTGTCGGATTATATTCTCAGTTTCCTCGATCATACCGGTATATTTGTTCCGCATTTTCTCATATTCATCCCGATCGATTAAATCGTCGTTGAGGGCTTCATATAATTTCATGCGAAAATTGCAGTACCGGTCGAGTTCGCTGTTTTTCTGAGCAATCGCCAGATCCAAGCGCCTGATATGGGCATTTTCAATTTTGCTTTTTCCCATTGCATTCAGCAGCTCATCGGTGTCTAAAATGATATCAATCTGTTTGGTAATCGCACGTAAAACAGTCTGCTCTAATTTGCTCTGTTCAAAGCTATGGCTGCTGCAGCCGTTTCCTCTTTTGTTGGCTGAGCAAACATAATAACGGAATGTTTTATTCCCGCGTCTCACTGTCCTGCGCAGCATAGAGGCCTTACAATCAGCACAGAATACCATGCCGGACAGTGGATATACGATATCGTTTTGAGGCGCTGTACGGGTATCCCGTTCCAGCATACGCTGCACAATCATAAAGGTCAGAGGGTCAATAATCGGATCATGGTTATTCTCTACGACAATCCAATCCTTTTCTTCACGCATCCTCATCGTTTTGATTTTATAATTCGGCGTTCCACGTTTGCCTTGAACCAGTTTTCCGGTGTAAATCGGGTTTGTCAGTATCCTGCTGACTGACACAGCAGACCAATGCGATTCAGATGAGGTCCTGAAGCCTGTTTTGTACTTCAGCCCTTGGCTTTTTTTATAGTCCGCCGGCGAAAGAACCTTTTCGTTATTCAGGAAATCTGCTATCGCTTGCTGATTATATCCTTGAAATTTCAATGAAAAAATGCCCCTGACAACCTCGGCTGCATAATCGTCCACAACAAGCTTATGCTTATCATCGGGAGATTTACAGTACCCATAGTTGGCAAAGGCACCCAAAAACTCGCCATTGCCACGCTGAATCTGAAACTGCTTTCGCAATTTCTTTGATAACTCGCGGCAATAGGCCTCATTCATTATATTTTTTACCGGAATAATGATATCGTCACCGGCACGACTGTTTTCACTGTCTACATCATCATTGATGGCAATAAAGCGTACACCAAAAGACGGGAAGATCATTTCAAGATACTTTCCCGTTTCAATATACTCTCTCCCCAGTCTGGAAAGATCTTTAACAATAACGCAATTTACTCTTTTTGATTGTATTGCATTTAGCACACTACGAAAACCAGGGCGGTCAAAGTTCGTCCCGGTATAGCCGTCATCCTGTGCTTCTTCAATCAAATGAATATTGGGGTTATTTTGAAGAAATGAGCGAATCAGCTTGCGCTGATTCGCAATACTGTCACTTTCACGCTTTGCACCGTCATCCTTTGACAGACGATAGTATGCAATAGCATCATATTGTTCCGAATCGAGCGTTGTTTGCCCGTCAAAATAAAGCGCCATAACAAACCTCCTGCGTATTTCAGGAAATTTGTTTCCGGTGCCTGTCCGGATGGATGACCGTCCATCCTCATTGACCATTTTTATTATGCATTAAGAATGTGCATTTGTCAATGAAATCGCACACGCTACCACAATTTTCCTGATGTGCGATCCATACTGTTTGCGTAAGCTAAAAGCCTGTCTTGCAGGCTTATTTCGGTATCTGTATAACCGATTTCCACTACAATACCATCGTCTAAATAACAGTATGGATTGCCGATTTGAGCAACATAGTCCCGTATTCTCTCCTTGCGAGGAATTGACGTGTCGATTACCACATTCTTTATCTCTCTGAGGGAAGAACGTTCCGCATTGGAATCTGTAAACTCATTCATCTGTCTGCTCCTTTCTTTCGTAAGTAATTATTGCCATTTTCGCTTTTTCTATTCAGATATTGAGATTTTAATGTCCACCGGCGCCTGCGGCGAACAGGTCCACAGATATTTCATCTCCCCGCCCTCCTTATGGCCGGGCCGCGAGTTACGGGCGTATCATTGTCCCAGCTGCGCTTCATGGAGAAATGCAAGGGCCACCCGCATACCATTACTCATGGTTCCGGCTGCCGATCAGGCGGATAGTCGCTCGGCGAAGCCGGAATGTACCGGTTCCGGACTATTTAATTTTCAAAAAACTTGTAAGCACGGGGGATATCTTACGCAGGTAAAAAGAAAAGTCACAGTGGTAATACAGGATATCTGCATTGCCACTGTGATACGCGCACTGGAAAATGTGCCAGGTGTGTGATATAATGAGATTAAGAAATCGGGATTTGGTGAGGTGATTTTATGGCGAGTGGCCAAGAGAGAATAGCAATTTTATTTATACATGGCATTCTTGGAACTACAAGTCATTTTGAGCCTTTTTTATCGCTTGTTCCTACAAATTGGTCAATATGCAATCTATCGTTAAAAGGTCATGGAGGAAGTGTAAAGGACTTTTCGCAAGCCTCTATGACTGAATGGAAGCAGCAAGTAAAGAATGCTCTTGAAGAACTATCAGAAACCAACAATAAAATCATTATTGTTGCTCATTCCATGGGGACACTGTTTGCTATACAAGAAGCGATAGAAAAACCGGTAGATGAATTATTTCTTCTAAATGTTCCGTTAAAAGTGAGAGTTACCTTTCGTTTATTTAGAACATCATGGCGAGTTTTTACAGGAAATATTAAGCCTGATGATAAATGGTCTCTCGCAGCGCAAAATGCGTATAGCATAGAAAGAGATAATCATATTTTAAGATACTTTGGTTGGATTCCAAGATACCTTGAGTTGTTTTCTGAAATACGAAAGGCAAGAAAAATCATAGGGAAATTACTAACACCGTCGCATATATATCTATCTATGTTGGATGAAATGGTTTCCCCTAAATGTAGTAAAATATTTAAGGATAACCCTTGTATATGTGTCAAGTCTTTGCAAACTTCTGGGCATTTTTATTATTCACCGGAGGATCAGTGTTTAATGAATGAAGATTTTAATAAAATGATTCAGAATGTTCAAAAAGATATTTCAAATTAAGGAGGTCTATATGAAGAAAAATATATATCGGATGACAATCTCGGCTTTCATCATGTTTGTTTTACCATGGATATTTTTTGAAATGTATGAACCAGCATTTTCATTGTATTGTGGATGCTATCTTATTATTGGTATTGTTTCAATGTTCATTAGTGCATATGCAAAGAACAGAAAGCGCTAAATTCCAGTTTAACGAACAGGAGATGATGAACACATGAGAATCCTACATGAACTATCTTGGCTATGGGAAACGCTGGGCATTGCGCTTGTTGCTGCGGCTGTCTGCATGGCTTGCGCCGCGCTGATTGGCAAGGCAGCGAAGAAGAAACTCAGCAAAAAGGTATTGGCTGTCATAGGGGCAGCGGCCTTTGTGGGCGCGATTCTGGCGGTCATTCTGATCGCCCGGACACCAATGCCGCTTTGATAGGACGAAGCGTTTGGGAAAAGAATTTGCTAAACAAATCGGGATTTGTGGAGGTATGAATATATGGCAGATGCGTATTACAAACCTTGCAAGGAATTTGACATTTGCAATGAGCTGATTGAAAAATATTGGGAAACAAAACAATATGACAAATGCTTTGAAGGTCATTTGGTATTGGCAGAGCAGGGCTATCCCCTTGCTGAATGTCAAATAGGCTATTTCTATTACGAGGGACTTGGTGTTGAAAAGGACTTGGAAAAAGCACTATATTGGACTCGCCGTGCCGCAGAGCATGGTGATAGAGATGGACAATACAATTTGGCAGAGTTTTATGAAGATGCAATCGGAGTGGAACGAGATATCGAACAGGCTAAGCATTGGTATCGACTTGCTGCATTGCAAAACAATGATTTGGCAATCGAGAAATGCAAAGAACTTGGAATTGCATTGTAATTACGCATCGCAATATAATCAACAGTTTGTCAACTTCCAGTTTACGGAAGGAGGTATAGAAGATGAAGCAACACACCTACATCGCAATCGACCTGAAATCTTTCTACGCCTCCGTGGAGTGCCGGGAACGCGGCTTAGATCCTCTGGACACAAATCTTGTCGTTGCGGATGAGAGCAGGACTGATAAGACCATCTGTCTTGCCGTTACTCCCTCCCTCAAAAGCTACGGTATCTCCGGACGCGGGCGGCTGTTTGAAGTCAAGCAGCGGGTGAAGGAAGCAAATGCCGGACGGCAGCACGACGCGCCGGGACACAGGCTGGACGGCACATCGCACTTCTTCTCGGAGCTGCAAGCAAACCCGTCTCTGGCGATTGACTTCATCATCGCGCCGCCCCGGATGGCGTATTACATGGATTACAGCACCCGCATCTATCAGGTCTACCTCAAGTATATCGCGCCGGAGGACATCGTAGTCTACTCCATCGACGAGGTGTTCATGGACGTGACGGACTACCTGAATACCTACAAGCTCTCGGCACATGATCTCGCCATGAAGATCATCCTTGATGTGCTGGAAACAACCGGCATCACGGCAACCGCTGGGATCGGCACGAACCTCTTTCTCTGCAAGGTGGCAATGGACATTGTGGCGAAACACATCCCCGCCGACAAGAACGGCGTCCGCATTGCAGAGCTGGATGAGATGAAGTTCCGGCGTGAGCTTTGGACGCATCAGCCCCTCACGGATTTCTGGCGCGTGGGTCGGGGCATTGCCAAGAAACTTGAGCAGAATGGGATGTTCACCATGGGCGATGTTGCCCTCTGTTCCGAGCGGAACGAGGACTTGCTTTATAAGCTGTTTGGCAAGAATGCGGAATTGCTCATCGACCATGCGTGGGGCTGGGAGCCTACGACCATTGAGGCAATCAAGGCGTACCGTCCCAGCTCCAACAGCCTCAGCTCCGGTCAGGTATTGCACTGCCCCTACGAGCCGGAGAAAGCAAAGCTGGTTGTGCGGGAAATGACGGACTTGCTTGTGCTGGATTTGGTGGACAAGGGGCTTGTCACCGACCAAATGGTTCTCACAGTTGGCTACGACATTGAGAACCTGACCGATCCGGCACGACGGGCAAAGTATCACGGCGCAGTTGAGACAGATCATTATGGGAGGCAGATTCCGAAACAGGCGCACGGCTCTATCAACCTCGACGGTCACACATCCTCTACCCGCAAAATAATGTGTGCTGTGTCAGAGCTGTTTGACCGGATCGTGGACAAGAATCTGCTTGTCCGCCGTATGTATGTTGTAGCGAATCATGTCCTGCTGGAAGCGGACGCGCCGAAGAAAAATGACAATGCAGTCCAGCTCGACCTCTTTACCGACTACGCCGCCGAAGAGGAAAAGCAGAAAGCTGAGAATGCCGCCTTGGAACGTGAGCGGAAAATACAAGCCGCCACGCTTGCAATCAAAAAGAAGTACGGAAAGAACGCCATCCTCAAGGCGATGAATCTTGAAGAAGGCGCAACCGCCAAAGACCGTAATGCGCAGATCGGCGGGCATAAGGCATAAAGGATCAAACAAATCGGAATTTGCGGAGGTCAAATATGGTGATCAAAGAAATTGTTGATGATAAGATGCTTTATATGGACTTATTGTTGCTGGCAGATGAGCAGGAAGATATGATTCACCGCTATCTTGAAAAGGGAACCATGTATGTACTTGATGATAATGGCGTGAAAGCAGAGTGTATCGTTACCGACGAGGGAAACGCGATTCTTGAAATCAAGAATATTGCTGTAAAGCCAGAATATCAGGGCTGCGGTTACGGAAAAGCCCTAATTAACTTCTTAATTCACCGATATACAGGGAAATACTCTATTATGCAAGTAGGGACAGGAGATAGTGCGTTGACTGTTCCGTTTTATGAGAAATGCGGTTTTACACGCTCTCATTGCATCCCTAATTTCTTTACTGACCATTATGACCATCCGATATTTGAGTGTGGCGTTCAACTTGTTGACATGATATATTTGCAAAGGCAGTTATAAATCCCCGGTTACATGGAAGGGAGATGCAGAATACACATGAACAATCGATACGACGAGATTATCGATCTCCCTCACCACGTCTCCAAGACGCGACCACAGATGCCGATGTCAGATCGAGCAGCGCAGTTCGCGCCCTTCGCAGCACTCACCGGCTACGACTCCGCCATCAAGGAAACCGGACGTCTGACCAACGAAAGGATCGAGCTTGACGAGGAAGCGCTGACTGCATTGGACAGGAAGTATCAGCTTCTTATGGAAGCCCTTGATGATGCACCGGAGGTCACCATTACCTACTTCCAGCCTGATGAGCGGAAGGCTGGCGGAAAATATATATCAGCAACTGGTGCGGTCAAAAAGGTCGATGATTTTGAGCGGCGGATCACCATGCAGGACGGCGCAAAGATTCCGATGGATGACGTTCTGAGTATTGACGGAGAGCTGTTCTCATCACTGGAATAATGTCGCTTGCCATGCGGCCAAATGAAGTGAATACCGAAGTACAATATGACTGTAAGGTGAGACTCCAAGCGTAAGCGCACAATAATCACCCGCCTGGAACCCCGGCATAAACTTACAATGCGGTGCAGCCTCTTGAAAGGCAGCACCGCATTTCCTATTTATCATCCTCCAGCATACGATATCCGACGCCAAGCTCGTTGATGATATAGCGCTTTTCGCCGGGCGTCACGCCCATTTTCTTTCGGATATTCTTCATGTTGACTTGCAGCTTTTTGACGCTGCCATAATCTGAATATCCCCAGACCGTGCGGATGATTGCAGCATAAGTCAGGACCTTTCCGGCATGGATAGAGAGATAGGCCATGATGTTGTATTCGGTCTGGGTCAGGTCGATCTCGTCTTTGCCGACAAAGACCTGCCGTGTATCGTAATCGATCAGCAAGTCCTGAAGGCGGAATTTCCCGCCAGGGGTACTTTCATTCTCTTCGCTGTGCCGATGGCTGCGGAGAACGGCGCGGATACGGGCCAGCAATTCCTCCGTGCCAAAGGGCTTCGTAATATAATCATTCGCCCCCAGATCCAGCGCCTCCACCTTGTCCCTCTCGTTGGAACGGGCGGAGAGCACAATGATGGGCACGGTATCCGCCTTTCGCACCTCTTGAATCAGACTCATGCCATCCCGATCCGGCAGGCCGAGATCCAGAACGATGAGGTCCGGTCGATGAGAGGCGTACATCATCATGCCGAGCGCACAGGTCTCCGCACAGAGCACCTGATAGTCACTGGTTTCCAGATTGGCTTTGATAAAACTTCGGATGTTGGCTTCATCCTCTACGATCAGGATCTTGAATTTGTTATTGCCCATCGTCCTCACCCCCTCTTTCCAGAGCAAAACGGAATACCGCACCGCCGCCACTTCTGTTTTCTGCGGTAATGTCACTGCCGTGAGCCTTGACGATAGCGGCGCACACAGATAGTCCGATTCCCATATTGCGGCGTGTCCCGTCCACCGGTGCGGCGGACTTTTCATAGCTGCCGGTAAAGATCTTTTGAAGCGCATCCTCCGGGAGTCCGCAGCCGTTGTCGGCGACCTCAAATACCGCCTTGTCTCCCACGAGAGAAACGGAAATCGTCAGCTCCGTCATGCCTTTTGCGTGAAATACAGCGTTTTCCAGAAGATTCAGCAGCACCTGCTCAATAAGGAGCGAGTCCATGGGAATGTCCACAAACTCGTCCGGTATCTGTGTGATGACCTTCTGATTCGGATGCTTTTTGGAAAACTTCATGAGAACCGAGTCGATCAGCTCATCCAGAACGGTGGGTGTTTTCACGACCTCCACCTTCGCGCCGTCGATCCTTGTGACAGACAGGAGATTCTCCACCATGCGGATGAGCCATTCGCTGTCCTCCTGAATTTCTCCCAGCAGCTTGAGCTGCTGCTCCTTTGGCAGCGCGTCATACTTGGAGATCAGTGTAGAGGATGACCCGTATATGGAGGTAAGGGGCGTGCGCAGGTCATGGGAGATCGCCCGCAGCAAATTGCCCCGCATTCGCTCTTTTTCATTCTCTGAGCGCAGCTTCTCCTGATCGCGGATACGAATGTTCAGCGTACTGGTGGAAACGGCAACGACCAGCATGATGACGGCGGACAGGATGCTTTCCTCCACGAAAAAGTCAAAGACATAGTACGGATAGGTGAAGGCGAAATTCACCGCAAACACGCTGACGATGGCCGAAATGATACCATAGCAATACCCATGCGTTTTCAGCGAGATCAAAAATACGCCGAACACAAAGATCATAGGTACCAGCGTCTGCGTGGTAAAGAGCTTCTGAATCAGCCAATTGACGGCAAATACGCTGCAAAAAATAAGGATCGAAAATAGAATATCCTTTTGTCGCTGTCGATTCTTCATCATGCTTCTCCTGAAATTTATTGCGGCATTATGATACCATGCAGCGAAGCAGAATGGCATCATACGCCATGTTTTTCGGTTCCGGGCGAAGCCCGGGAGAAAAGCGGCTTAAATCAGTGTATAATAACTGCTGGCCGTTATTATACCGCATAAGCGGAAACGCTTCAAGATTTCTCACAGGACGATATTGCCCCGCACTCATTTCTTTACCGAATCTACACCGGAGAAATGCTATGATAGAAGCACACAGCAAAAAGGAGGAAGAAGTCCGTGGAAAACGACAGCAGCGACGACAACGGTAACCGCCCTTATATGGCCTGTTCATGTGTGGCATATCTACGCCCTTTGCTGCGGTATCGGGTATAGATGTGTCTTTTTTGCATAAAACAATAATATGAACAGGAAATAAAGGAGTTTTATATGAATTATTTGGGAAGCATTTTCGCAATGGTGGTCTGCATCGCCATGTCCGCCTATTTCAGCGCCACAGAAACGGCGTTCTCGTCCCTGAATAAGACCCGCCTCAAGGTGTTGGCGGACAACGGAAACAAGAGGGCAGCGCTGGCACTCAAGCTGTCCAATGATTATGACAAGCTGATCTCCACCATCCTGATCGGCAACAATATCGTGAATATCATGGTGGCGTCCATCGGCACACTTCTGTTCGTCGGGCTTTACGGCGACATCGGCGCGACGGTTTCTACGGTCGTCGTAACAATCGTTGTTTTGATTTTCGGTGAGATCACCCCCAAGAGTGTTGCAAAGGACACCCCTGAGCGCTTTGCTTTGTTCAGTGCCCCGTTTATCCGCCTTTGGATTTTGGTCCTGACGCCGCTGAATTTTCTGTTTTCCCAGTGGAAAAAGCTGGTGTCCCGTTTCTTCAAGACGGATGACAACGCAAAAATGTCCCACGAGGAGCTGCTTCTTTTCATGGAGGATGTGGAGCAGGACGGCGGCATTGACGAAAACGAGGGTGAGCTGCTGCGCAATGCTCTTGAGTTCCGCGACCTGACGGCGGCTGAAATTCTGACCCATCGAATGGACCTGGAGGCCGTGGACACCAACGAGAGCCATGAGGAAATTGCCAGAGCCTTTACACAGTCCCGCTTTTCCCGCCTGCTGGTCTACCGGGATACCATCGATCAGATCGTCGGCGTTCTTCATCAGAAGGATTTCTATATCAACGGCAAGATGACGGATCAGCCCATTGCAGAGATCATGACGGAGCCGCTGTTCGTCTATCAGCACACAAAGATCCGGGATATTTTGAAAATGCTCCAGCATCAGAAGTCCCATGTCGCCGTCGTTGTAGACGATTTCGGCGGAACGCTTGGCATTGTTACGATGGAGGATATCCTGGAAGAACTGGTTGGTGAAATTTGGGACGAACACGACGAGATGGAAGAAGATTTTGAAAAGCTGGACGAGAATACCTACCGCGTGGACTGCTCCGCCAGCGTGGAGGATTTTATGGAATTCTTTGACGTCAAGCTGGAATCGGACAGTGTTTCCGTCGGCGGCTGGGTCATGGAGCAGCTGAATAGAGTCCCCAGTAAGGGCGATTCCTTTGCTGTGCAGAATTTGGAGATCACGGTCTCCGAGCTGAGTGCGTACAGAGTGTCGTCCATTACCGTCAAGCAATGTGACCCTATTTTAGAATGTGCGCAATAACAGTGTGGAGGGACTATGGCGAAAAAAACACAGGGTACTGACACCAAGCGGCACGATATTGCCGTCCCGCCGGAAAACAGACAGCCCGACAAAAGCATTGCCCGATACATCATTCGCGCATTGCTGCTGATGATTCTTTTTGCTTGGGCTTTAATGAACCTCGATGCCGTAATGAAATTTCTCGGAAAAGTGATCTCGCTGTTCTCGCCATTTCTGATTGGCGGAGGTATCGCTTTTCTGATCAATGTTGTCCTTAACCCACTTGAACGCTGCTGGAACAGAGTGTGCAAAAAGGCCCCTGTAAAGCTGGCAAGACCCGTTTGCCTCACTTTAAGCGCTGTTCTTGTGTTTGGGATTTTGTTTGCCGTAGTGTTTATGATGATTCCGAGTCTGCGGGAGTCCGGCGGCGAGTTTATTCAGAACATTCCGATTTATGTTGATGAAATTGGGGGCTGGTGGGCAGATACTGTTCACTTTGCAGCAAAGTACAACATCGTTTTGCCGGAATATGCAATCGACTCCGATCTGCTGATTGAGAAAATTACAGCCTTTATCAACGACGAAGGCAGCGGAATCATTACAGTAACATGGGGCGCGGCTACATCCATCCTTTCCGGCTTGGTTGACGTGCTTTTGGCGTTTGTTTTTGCGTTGTATCTGCTGGCAAAAAAAGAAGTGGTTGCAGCCCACTTAAAAAAACTGATCACAACGGTGCTTCCACAAACGGGGGCAAAGCGGCTTCTGAGCATCGCTTCGCTGACGAATCAAACCTTTACCAACTTTGTCAGCGGACAGCTTACCGAGGCCGTCATTATTGGAGTCCTCTGCTTCCTTGGAATGCTGATTCTGAGGATCCCCTATGCCGGTGCCGTTTCCGCATTTGTTGCCGTTACCGCGTTGGTACCGATCTTCGGCGCATGGCTCGGCGGCGGTCTTGGCACATTTCTGATTCTGTTGGCAGAACCCATCAAAGCGGTGTGGTTCATTGTTTATCTGCTGATTCTACAACAGGTAGAGGGTAATCTGATTTATCCAAAAGTTGTTGGAAAATCGGTGGGCCTGCCCGGACTGCTTGTGCTGATGGCTGTCACGATTGGAGGCGGGGCGTTTGGTGTCTTGGGAATGCTTTTCAGCGTTCCGGTCTGTGCGGTGCTATATAGTCTCTATCTGGAATTCATGCAGAAATCAGACGCCCGGAGTTGAATCTTTCACGATTTATTGCCTTTGAAAAAAAGAAATATGGCAGCTATCAAATAGCCGGACACATAGACACAGAGCCGATAACCCGCAGCCGAGAGGTCAACGGTTTATCGGCTCTATTCCTTTGATAGCAGCGGCGCTGGCGAACACAGCAAGACCGTTATTTTCGGCCCCGCGGCGCAGAACGGCGGTTTTGAAATATTGCATTTCAAGGCACACCTGGCAGATGCGTTTTGCACCACTCGGCGGTTGCATCCGGCAACTCGGAGATCACAATTTGGCAATCGTCCAATTTCTGCATCAGCACTCGCTCCATGGTGTGCGCATGGATGCAGCTCCGAATGTCCAGAACGATTTTTTCATCATTCATTATTGCCTTTCCGAATTAAAACAATTGCCAAAACACCCCCACCAATCACCGCTGCGGCAATAACGGCGACGATCCACCACGGAAAAGAAAACCTCTCACTCTCCACGGGAGAATTATGCTCTGTATTTTTTTCGTGGTCATCTTTTAGATCGGTACTCATGTCTTTTTCCGGCTCAACGCTGCTTTTTTCATCATTGTCGCCTTCAAGACTTCCGCTGTATTTTACCGGCTCTGTCATAGTTGCCTTACAGACAAGGCAGCTATAGGTCCTTTCGCCGTCTGCCTCAGCGGTAGGCTCACGGGTTATTGTTCCCGCATCCCAATTATGTCCCACCGCAGGCACCTCTGCCCGTTCGGTAACGCCGCAGTCGCATTCCCGCGTCTTAATACCAGACTCCTCGCAGGTTGGCTCCGTAGTTACCATCCACTGGCCAAAGCTGTGGATATGGACAGGGTTGTTTTCATAGAATTCCACCCGGATCAAGCGGCTGTATGTGGGCTCACTCTCTGCACCTCCCGCCACATTCCACGCAGCATAGCAGTACCATTTCACGCCCAATTCCTCCGGCACCTGATAGCTGTCTCCCTCTGCGTAGTCAATGGCGCGAATCATCGCCATGTTTTCTATATCCGTGACATACCACTGATATTTCAGCGTACCGCCGTCGGACGCACTGGCATTGGTATACAAAGTGATCCCACTGCCGCCGATATAGCTATAGCAATCCGGCATTTCCGCCTCAATCACAGGCTTCGCCGGGCCCGCCGCCCAGGCTGCGGTGACCGTTACTCCCACAAGCATCCATGTAATAAAAGCAATTATCAGTCTTTTCATACTCTTTCTCCTCTCGGGAACCGTTATCGCAAATCCCGCTGCTTGGCGGCAATTACATCAGGATAAAACGCATACCCGTTTACACCCCGGAGGCTTTCCACGATAGAAAGCTTATCGCTTTCATAATTTTTCCAAAGCTCCAGCGCCTCCTCCGAAACCTCAGCTGCATAGGAGGCAATGGCGTAATGATCCCGGGCCGTAATAAACCGCACATCCTCCCCGGATATAAGCCGGCCGACCTCTATTCGTCCCTTATAAGCATCCAGTGCATAGCCGTATGTATCGCTGTCGATTATAAAAAAGGTGAGCTCACCGCCGCCGGTCTTATCAACGAAAAATGCCACCTGGTTTTCGGAAAAGCTTGCCGTAACGGCACCCACCCAGCTTTCCGGCAGTGTGATCTCATAGGCGCCGTCGCTAAAATGCACCGAGCTTATTCTTTCGGTTGTTATGAGCTTACAAAGCTCCTGCGCAAATGAGGAATAGTTTTTCGGAAAGCGGTTGGTTCCCTGGGCGTTTATCTCCGTCCCGTCCGCCAGCACGACCTCAAGGCACATACCGCTGCCGTCAAGGGCATGGGAATCGTACCCTCGAAAGCCTTCCCATTCCGCTATTTTGTAATTGCCGAATAATGCGCATAGCTTTTGAAAAACGCTCTCATCTGCGTCAATTGCGCGAACGACATTGCGGCATTCCACATTTCCGGAGGTCTTATCATCCCACATTTCCGTGCTGATGTAATACTCCAGATGAACTCCGCTTTCCGTTTTGTATCCCTCGTAAACGCGGCGCTGCGCCGTCATATCGGTTTGCACCAGCTGAAAGCTTTTGAAATCCATAGGATCCCCTCCGTAATACGCATTGCCGTCATCATTCGCATGCTGCTTTTTTGCGCAGGCGGAGCTGAACAGTATCAGTAAACCTAAGCACAGGCCCCATATGATTCGCTTTTTCATGGATCCTTCCTTTCCGAAAGGCACCGAATGAAATTCGGTGCCTTTCGGAAAGAAGCTTGCCGCAGCAAGCCTCTCCCGTTTATGAATTGTACATAGGGATCATCCGTATTCGACTCAGGCCCTTTCCAGAAGGATCATTCCCAGCCCATACAGCAGGCACCCGTCCTCTGTGACGGAGATCTCCATGAAGGGATCCACCGGCCCGCCCAGCGTCTCGCCCTGAATCCCGGTATCGTAATAGAACTTGCCGTCTGCCTCCTTCCAGGTGGTGCTTTCGATGGCGGCGTAGCCGTCCTCCCGGACCTCCACCCCTTGCTTGGCAGCCTCCTGGCGCATCTCCTCCGGCACGAACATAAGTGTGTTGAGCACACCGTCCTCGGCAAACTCCGTCCGATAGTTCATCAGCTCGGCGCTGCCCTCAAACCGCTCCTCCTGCGGCGGGTTGTCAGGGGTAAAGACCTTCACTCCGTCCGGTGTAGGCACACGGATCTCCTTGACCTTCCAAATTCCCCGAATATCCATATTTTCCCTCCTTGTCAAGCCATCATGCCCACGGATCGGCAGCCTTCGGCGTACGCACACCCGTCAGCAGATACTGCTCCCACAAGAACCACTTGCCGTCGCTGCCCCGCTGGCGCATCTTGATAGGACGGGGATCGTCTGCTCCGCCGCAGGGGATAAACAGCTTCATATACCCCTGCTCCTCGCCGGACACATGGTTGCTCTCAACGATGATCGTATACGGCTGGGTGGGTGTGTAGTTGTTGTCCGGTGTGGAGCCGGCGAAATAGGTAAACGGCAGGTAGGTCTTGCCATCGCGGAAGCGGTCGTTCAGGAAAGAAATTTCCTGTCCGTTCAGCGGACGGGGTCCGCGCAGCCAATTCAGCATCTCCGTTCCGATGCTCTTGTCTGCCGCATATGCACACAAAGCGAGAACTGTAAGTGCCGCCGTCTTGAAGGGCGTGTCGAGGCTTGCCTCGGGAAGTGCCTGCATTTCGGCAAGGCTCTCCGGCAGTGCTGCAAAGGTAAATCTCTCCCGCTTACTGCCCAGGGATTGTGCGGCGGCATTTACCGCCTGCCCAGCTGTGCTTTTCAGCTTATCAAAGATACTCACGGGTTATCTCTCCTTTATAAAGTTTTTTTTGCAGGGGGAAAGCTGCATCAGAATTTACCGCCCCCGCCGCCGTGGGTCGTGCCGGAGGAAGATGTGTGGGTGCTGCTCCCGCCTCCGGAATCATCGTTCTTGGGCTTCGCCGTGCGTGTGACAGTGTTATACAGGAACAGATCACGTCTCTCGTTAATGTTCAGACTGTTGTCCTTTATGTAGTTGCTTGCAGCCGCCTGGAAGCGGACCGTTTTCAGCTTTGCTTTCATATTGCCCACTATGATGAGGGATAGGACGAAGCCCACAACGATGGCAATAGGGATCCAGATAAGGGAAAGTGGCTCCTTGGGCAGATTCTTTACATCGTAAGGCTCGCCGGTTCTTGCCTGTGTGATGAAGTCATCGCAAAGATCGGCAAATTTATCAAAGGCGCCCGCAAAATTACCGTCGGACAGATCTCCCTTTATCTGCTTGCCGATATACTCAATGCCCGCGTCCGTAAAGACCGTAATGCCGTAGCCGCAGGTGGATATGTACCAGTCGTTGTCCTCGATGCTGATAAGGAGCAGCGCGCCGTCCTTGCTTTCGCCGTAGCCGAAGTTGCCGTAATCATAAATATCATCGGCATAGTCCCGCGGGGTTTTCCCGTCCAGCGTGTCAGTGGTCAGCACGACAATGTCCATTTTCTGACGCTCGCTGAGCTCATTAAGCTTTGTCACAAGCGACGATTCCTCGTTGCCGGAGAGCAGCCCCGCCAAGTCCTGCACGCGCTCATATTCGCTTGCGAAGCCATCCGTCTGCGCTGCAAAGGCGGGAGTCACTATACAAAGGCACAGAATAAGCGAGAATAACAGTGTCAGTATTTTCTTTTTCATTCCGTCCCCTCCTTAAATCAGCCCTATCAGGTGCAGGCCCCACGCAACGCCGTAGGAAGCCACTGAGAATATCGCCGCCAGCAAAAACGTCCAGCGCTTGGCCGCAGCCTTATCCACCGGCAGGTCACCGACGAATTTCCCGGTCTGACCGTTCATAGCAAAGACATATTGATTGCCGTTCCATGTGGTGTTCAAAAGCCACACCGGATAAAGCGCATACCGGGCCTTTCCGCCATGGAACTGCACATTGGTGTTTTCCGGCGTAACGGTGGTATACCCTTTTACCGTCTCGGCAAATACCTCCTCGGTAGACCGCTTGACCCGCTGGTTTGCCCGGTCAACGCTTTCCTCGGCGGTCACATCATACTTATCCGCCACATAGCCGGCAAGATAAGCCGTCTGGAAATGCACCGCATCCGAAATATTGTACGGCTCAATGGATTCCATCAGGTCATCCGCCATTTTGGAAGAGCCGTCCACCGGGACATGCTCAAAGCCGACGCTGCCGCCCCGATGCACCATAAAGTGGCTGGTTTCGGTGTAATCGTAGTCGCTGTCGCTCCATGTGCGGACCTTTGTGGCACGATAACGCACCTGTGCGTCCACATCGGTGTCGAAAAGCCAGAAGGGTACATAGACACCCTTGATCTCGTCGATATGGTTTTGATCCTTGAAAATCTTTGGCAGCAGCCGCTTCCCGGTCAGATGCTTCATCAGCCCCGCCTTTGCCGCCTTTTTATCCAGCTTGAACGGGATCACAAGATCCGGCTTGAGAGCGCCCGAGAACTGGCCCATCATCACCACGGGATTGCCGCAGAAGGGGCAGGCAGTAGCCGCTGTGTTGGCATCGCCTACGATCTCGCCGCCGCAGGACTTGCACACATACGAGCGCAGGCCGTCGGTTTCTCCCTCCTGCCAGTCTCCTCCGGCCGAGGTTTCCCATTCCATATTGTCTGATTTTTCGCTCTGCAGCTCGGCGTCGTAGCCCTCCAGCGCCTCCATTTCAAACTCCGTGTCGCAATAAGGGCACTTCATTTTCTGGAGTGTGCTGTCAAAGGCTATCGCGCCGCCGCAGCAGGGGCATTTATATTCCTGCAAGGTTTGCATGAATAGATCTCCTCTCTTAAAGAAATTCACCCATTAAATGCCGCAAGGGCCGCATCTGCTTTCTGAATCCACTCGGTGCGGTCGCCGTAGATTGCGGCATCCAGGGAGTCGATTGCCTGCGCCGCCTTGTCGCCGGCATCGGCCTCACCCTTTACCGTGGCAGAAAATCCTGCCGCGATATCCTTAACTGCGGTCATCTGCTGCTTCCAAACGTTCGAGGCGTTGCCGAGTGTATTCTGTACGCCGAACAGCGTATCGAAGTATTTTTTGAGCGCTTCAAAATCCTTTCTGTTGTTCATGGGGAGAACGAATTCGTAAAGGCCCTGCGTATTGGTAAAGCTGAGTCTTGCAAAAGGCTTCTTCTCGCTCTTATCGCCGTTTTTAACGATCTGCTCCTCATACTTATAGCTGCGCAGGTCGGCAATGCGGTACACGCAGGCGCGGGTGGTCTTGCCGAACATCATAAACTTGTAATCGTTCTGCACATACGCCATCAGCCCGATATCCGCTGCCACATAGAGATAGGTGCCTAAGCGCTTCAGCTTTTTGCTCTTATCCTTTGTTTTCTCCCTCGGAACGAAATAGTGCTCCCACAGCTTGGTGCCGCGCTCCACCTGTGCAAGATGCGCCTTGACACCCGGAAGATTGCTATGCACATAGTCATATACCTTGAAGCCCTTTTTCCTGCAGTTTTTGCGGCAAATGCAGTTGCCGTCCGCCAGCTTTTGCGTTTGGATCAGATTGATGTCCGCACCACAGATAGCACATTGATTAGCCATAAATTTCCTCCTTTTTCTGACAACGTCGGTTTGTTTTTAGCTTTTCTTGCTTTTGCATAATGATATTCAGCTCGTTGCTGTATCTGGTGGAGTCTCTGCTGAACTTTCAGCGTCCTTGTAGTATCTGTCGGCAAGCACATAGAGATAATCAAGTGCCCTGCCGCCGAGCTCCGCGTCCTTCTCCATCGTGCTTCCGTCACAGAAAGTCATTCCCAGGCTGCGTGCCGGTACGTCAGATATGTGAAAAAAACGTATTGGATTGCGATGCCTGTAAAGCTTCTTTATCTCGCCATCCTCGCTAATAATCTGAAGGAATCCCGCTGCATCCTCCGCCGGTATCGGAAACGATTCGAAGGAGGCATAGTGCTCCTTCTGCTCTCCCACAAGGCAATCCGCAGAGAATAACCAGCCATTTTCTTCCTTTTTTAAAGCAAAGCAATACACCGGGTTCCTTTCCGTTCCGTAATAAACGGTATGGATCAAAACAAGATCATCAGCAGTAAACTTTTCACTTTCGCCGCAGCCCAAAAGCCCGAAAATCGGCAGGAATGCAAGCACAACTGCTGCAGCCATGCGCGCCTTGTGCTTCATGATTTACCGAAGCGGCCTGCCGCACTCCGGGCAGAATTTCGGCATACCCTGTCCCGCCGAGGGTCTCCACCCGCAGTTTGTACAGCCGGAGCTGACTACAGGCTTGGGGGTGCCGCAGTTTGCGCAGAATTTTCCGCTGCTTTGTGCGCCGCAGGACGGGCATACCCATGTCTCGCTGCCCATAGCATTGGGCGCGGAAGCAGGTCTTTCCTGACGGATGCCTGTGCCATCCACCCGATTCATCGTACTGCCGCCGTCCCAAACCCGGTTTCTGTTATCCCGGCGCATCAGAATGTCTGCAAGCTCGTGCATTCTCTGCTCATATTGGCGGTACAGGTCCGTATAGGGGCTGTCGGGTCGGTTGCCATCGCTCAGCTCCAGTTCGATCTCACTAAACCATGGAGAATCCACCCGAATCGTCACATTGAACTCATAGTCGCAGGCATAGCGGGGCGGCACATAGCTCTTCTCATTTCCCTCGGAGTCCTCGTAAAAGATCTCCTCCTTATTTTCCCGGATATCCGTGTTCACTCCCAGTACCTGAGAAAATGCAATAAGGTCAGGATTGCTGCTGCGCCAGTTAGAGGCCCCGGTAACGATGAACCGCTCCCCTATAGGATCGATGTATACCTTTTTGCTCCCGTCAAAGGTGATCGACGGGGCAAAGCCGGCAAGCTTCTTTTCGTTTTCCGCACGGTAAGCAAGCTGGCGCTTGATGTCCTCCACCGTCGAGCTCCGCCGTTCGCTGAAAAACGGCGAGAGCTTTCTTGCGCAATCCTTACAGAGATTCCCGTCCTCCAGCTTGCGGTTTCCGAGAAGTCCGATTTTCTCACCGCAGATGTCGCAGTATTTTTTGTCAAACAGTCCCATAATGTGATCCTCCGCTTATTAATTTTTTTGTACAATCCATTTTGCATTGTTGACCTGTAAGCCGTACCCGCAGAACGAACAGCAGTGGTTTTCATCAGGCATGAAATTGGCGCCGCAGGACGGGCAATCCTTTTCGGTAAAGAACTCGCCGTCCGTTTTTCGCTTTTCGGGATATCTTGCCCTTTGCATGAGCAATCTCTTTTTAAATTTTTCTGTATACGGCTTCTGATTTTCGGGAAGAAAGGTTTTTGTTCCGAAAATGTCAGCCGTAACGGTTGTTGTTTCTTCTGTGTGGGCAACTTTTAAAAGCTTAATTGTACCAACGCTGAAATCAAGCAGGTCTTCGTCGTTTTCATTCTCCCAAAAGTGTTCGTTTAAGCAGGCTCTGAGATAATTCTCGGAATATCTTACAATTTTTCCGGCAAGCTTTTCTTGCCTGATTTTCCCGCAGATGATCGGTGTAACGATTCCCCCGAAAGTCAGAACCGCTGCACCAACGCCGGCGGCAAGGGAAATCTCGGTGTCCTTGATCAGATATAAGCACAGAAAGACACATAAGAAAAGTATGGAGCCGGACACAAGAAGCTGTAAAAAACTTTTCAGGTTTGTACTGATAGATTCATAAATCTCAAACGACTCGGTCTGCCAATCGTAAAACTCGTTTTTTATAACGGCGCCGCAGTATTCACAGGTAACCTGCTGACTGTCAAGCTTGACTCTTGCACCGCAGGACGGGCAGGTTATGCTCAACATATCGTTATAATAGCTTTTCTTATTTTCTTTTTGATCGGTGCGGCGAACGTGTCTTGACTGAAGTATTCTGAGATATGAATTCTTACGGTATATCTCGCTCTGAACCATATTGCCTTCGGTTGACTCAAAACGCTCCAGTGTGCTGCACATTAAAACCGATTCCCGCCATTCTCTGCCGTCATCGCTCCATGTTTCAAAGTTGTTTTTAGGAATGGGAACAACATCCGTAACGTAAATTTTGCGGCAAAGCTTATTCCTATGAAGTCTGTTGATTTGACTGACGATTTTTTTCCGGAATGCCATATCCATTCTTGCCGGAAGAAGGTCTTGATCCGCATTCCCCAGCGGTATCAGAATTCTTTCAAAGGCTTTTCTCATATCTCTTCGGATTTTTGAATTCTGAAGGGGCGTTTCCTTTTTCGCAAGCAATCTTTCCAGTTTGGCTTTTTTAGAGTTTTTGGAGCTGTATTCCGAAAAATCTATGGTAAGTATCCTTTTACCGATATAGAACGTACATAAAATAGCAAAGGAAGCCGCAATAATCAGTGCTACTGATAAATCCATAAAAGTACCTCTGATTTATTCCTTGCTGATCATTTCGTTTTCGCTTTTCTTTTTTCGGTTGTCTTTTACAACGTCACAGATCATTATGACAACAAAGAATAAGCCGACGGGGATTGCCGCACAATAGAGCAGAAAATCAACGGGACTTCCCTCAGGCGAAAGCTTGTAATCACCTCTTGAGGTTTTATAAACCTCGACGTCTATTGTGTCGCCTTTTCTCAATTTATCATAGGTATATTTTTTTTCATAGCTGCTCGACCTTGACCAGACACGTTCTTCATATTTTCCCTTATAGGTTTTTCCGTCAATAACATATGAAACCTTAAATTCATATGTTGTATAACGAACATCACCGGAATCATCCTTATCGCCTTTGGTTGAAAAGTCAACAATAACAGCAGGAATTTTCCGTATATCGGTTGAGTTTTTATATTCCCTGCTGTCGATTCTGCTTGTGACAATTCCGATTACACCCGCAATTATCAAGCCGATGCCGGCGACCATGATAAATATGGTCATTTTAATGTCTTTATTTCTTTTACTCATAACAGGATCTCCTTTTGCAAGCAAATGCAAAACCACTCTCTAACAAATCACACAAAAATTCTTTGCCGTCTCGCCGGCAGGGAAGCTTATCCTGCTGCGCAAAAGCCTTTCGGCGGTATGAACGGCTTTTTGTCTAAGCCGTTCATACCTGGCCGAAACAACGCTTTCGTTAATACGGTTCCCGCTAAGCGGCAGTTTTATTTTCTATCGTTATCGTCGAATATATCTCCGCATTCGGGGCAGAACTTCGGCGGATTCGTCGGATCCTCCGGCTCCCAGCCGCATTTATCGCAGCGGTAGAGCGGTGCGCCCTCGGGTTTTCTGGCGCCGCAGCTCTGGCAGAATTTACCCTTATTCAAAGTGCCGCAGGTGCAGGTCCAGCCCTCGGGATCCGCCGGCTTGGGAGAGCCGCATTCGGGGCAGAACTTGCCGGTGGCCGTAGCGCCGCACTTGCATTTCCATGCGCCGGCCTGTACGGGCTCCGGTTTCTTGGCACCGCACTCCGGGCAGAACTTACCCGTGGCGGTTGCGCCGCAGGCACATTTCCAGCCGCCCGCTGCCGGGGCTGCCGGTGCCGCCGGAGCCTGCTGCTGCGCCTGCTGCTGTTGCTGCTGTCCCATGGCAAACAAGTTCTGTGCGTTCATGCCGCCGCCGGCATTCATGGCCATGCCCATGCCCATAAAGCCGGTCATAGCGCCTGCCTGGTTGCCTGCCGCCGTCTTCATGGCATCCGCCTGTGCGCCCACCAGCGTGGCTGCCGCCATGGTGGGATCCCGCATGATGGCCGTGCGCTGGGCCTGCTTGATCATCTCCGCATCCTCTTCCGGCAGCGTGACCGAACCCAGGGCAATGCTGACTACCTTCAGACCGCGCAGCTCGCCCCACTTGGCAGAGAGCGCCACATTCATGGCATCCTCCAGGTCGGTATTGTGGCTGACGATCTGATTCGGGCGCAGCTCCAGATCGGACAGCTTACCGAAGGCCGGCTGCAAAGCGCTGACAAACTCGGTTTTCAGCTGGCTATCCAGCTCGTCCCGGGTATACTCCTTCTCCACATTTCCGCAGACATTGGTGTAAAAGAGCAGAGGGTCTGCGATCTTATACGAATAAACACCGGAGCAGCGCACCGAAACGTCCACATCCAAACCGATCTTGGAATCCACCACACGGAAGGGGATGGGATTCGGCGTGCCGAATTTGTTGTCAATAAGCTCCTTGGTGTTGAAATAGTACACCCGCTGGTCCTTGCCGGTGTCGCCGCCGTAGGTAAAGCGCTTGCCGATGGTCTGGAAGGTGGCGCGGACGCTGTCCCCCAGATTGCCGGAGAAGATGGAGGGCTCCGTGGAGGTGTCGTATGTAAATTCGCCGGGCTCGGCGCAGATCTCCACCACCTTGCCCTGCTCCACAATGATCATGCACTGCCCGTCGGCCACGGCAATACCAGAGCCGTTGGAAATAATGTTGTCGCTCCCCTTCGTATTGGAGGACCTGCCGCTGACGCGCTTTTGTCCCTTGGTGACCAGCACCTCCTTGGGCATAGACTCGCAGTAGAAAAATTCCTTCCACTGGTCGGCAAGAGTGCCACCCAATGCACCGATACCCGCTTTAATAAGTCCCATAATAAAAGCTCCTTTCCAATTGTGAGAATGATCCATATACTTTTCCGACCGGAGCCGGCAGATCACTTCTTTTTTCCGTGGACCCCCACGGAATATGAATGATTGTTCTCCCCTTGTTTTTATTGCCGCCCGACAGTAGACCACGTATCGCTTATGGCATCGTAGCTATAGACAAGATTGTCGCACACGCCGTAATAACGTTCTCTGACAAACTGGTCCTCGCTGTCGGTTCCCAGGGCAAACAGCAGGCAGGGGCGCCCCTCGATCCACTGGGTATTTCCGGTATACATAACCTTCATTCCCTGCATGACCGCCTGCTTTACCTCGTCCGTTTCCAGAAGAAGCTCTGTTGCGATTTGAATGGATCGCTCATCGGGCTCTTCCTCGTATGTTGAGAAATCGTACACCCCTGCAATCTCCTGCAGGTGCCCGTTTTCCATGGACAGCGACGGGCGGAAGAGAATGGCCCCGCCGCCGTCAGTAGCGGCAATCAGCACATTGGAGTATATCTCGCTGAGGTTGCACCGCAGCAACAGCGGCTCGCCGGGCTCCCCCACGTGGAGGGGATTGTTCCTGTCGTCGGCATACTCGCCGTCTTCGGTCATCATGGATGGGTACACGATTATCGTTCCCTTGTCATGCGGCGGTATAATTGCATACAGCTCCTGTCCCTCAGCCATGTAAAGCGGCGCACGGGATAGGCTGGGATATTCCTTTCCCGTTTCGCTGCCCGCAACATAGGCGCGCAGGTCCACCTCAGAGCTCTCGCTGTCCACATAGCCGATAAAGGCGACGGCGACTGCGCTGCCGCTCTGTGCGATTTTCTTTTGCAGCGCCGCAAAAGCGGCCTCCTCTGTGTTTTTATCATCCGGATCCTTCGCGGTGTTGCCCCCGGGGATCGTGCTCCCGCCTGGGATAGAAGGGTTTTTTTCGGGTGAAGCCGAACATCCGCACAAAGAGCAAATGAATAACATTACTGTGCAAAACAGCAGCACAATTCTTTTCATATGGACCTCCTCTTTCTTATTCCGAAGTATTCCTGTGGCACAATGCATCCCTGCCTGTTTTCCATAGATACGCCCTGAATGAAATTTTCACCCTTCCGAAAGACGATGCGTTTTTTATCTGTTCATCGCCTTTCGGAAAGGGGCTTTTACAAGCCCTTTCCAAATAGTAAGGTGCGGTGGTACAGATAGCTTTATCTTCTTAAGCCTCGGTCCCTGCCCTATGCAGGCATAGGGCAGGAGCTGAGGTGTTGAAGCAAACTCAATCAGACTACCAAAGCAAAGACTTTCCCTTCACATGAAGGTTCGCTCTGTTGACGTCGCTGATCGTGATCTTGCCGTCGCCGTTGATGTCTGCGCAGGCAAATTCATACAGAGTCAATGTGCTCTTTCCCTTTGCATGAAGGTTTGCTCTGTTGACATCGCCGATCGTGACCTTGCCGTCGCCGTTGATGTCCCCCTTCAGGTGTATTTTCACATTCTGCGTCACCGCTTCTCCGCTCACCGTCACGGTATACTCCCGGGTGACATGATTTTTCTTCAGCACCCGCATGGTATAGGTACCGGAAGCGATCCCGGAAATCGTGTAGGAGGCGGTATATTGATTCCCCTCCTTCGTTCCGCCGGAGACCGTGGTTTCATACGCAGGCTCTGAGTGTCCCTGCTGAATGAGCTGAATGGTCACCTTATCGGCAGCGGAATTAAAGCTCTTCACCGTGCCGCTGACGGAGCCGCGGGCGTTGGGGTCAACCACCTTATAGGATTCATACACCTGCCAGACATGCCCGTCTGTATTGTCTTCATATTCCATCCATGCGTTTACGCTCTTACCGTTCACCTTGAAATCTTTCCAATTTTTCGGGTATACATAGCCCATTTCTTCGCCGCCCTCAAACCCGATGCGAAGATCGAGGAAATACGATTTTCCAACCTCAAATTTGTCAAATTTCCTCATTGGTTTTTGATCGGGTCCCAGCCATTGCATCGACAGCACCTTCATATTATACGGCAGGCTTGTCGGTTTTTCATAGTCGGCAAAGGCAGCGGGGCAGTCCCCCGCCTTAGGCTCCTGTACGCGGATATCGGTCCCGTATTTCACTCCCTCGCTGTTCGGCTCCAACAGTTGAGAGACCCGGTATTTCCGTCCTATCGGTGAATAGTCGTACCAATCGCCCTTATAGACTGTGCTGTATGTTTCCGCAGAGTCGAATATCCCGTTGGCTCTGTAGCCTGCGGGCTGGATCACCTTTACCGAAGCATTCTCGGGGAGATAATACCCAACCCCCGGCTTTACGTCGAAGTAGACATAACACGTATCGCCTTCACGCAATTGACCGGCCTCTACGCCGTAAGAGCCATAGGCGACATCGTATACCACCGTATTTTTGAAGGTATACTTTTTCGGTTCATTCGATACGATCTCCGTAAACCCGGCGTCAATGCCGAGACGGAAATTCTTGAGCGTACCGCGCACATCCGTCAGCTTCCGCTTTGCTACAAGGTTGACAGTGAGGGCTTTTTCTCCATAGGTGAATGACCTCCTTGTAACCTTTGTATGCTGCACATTCAGAGTAACTCCGTTGTCTGCCGTCGCAGTCGAATCGGCAAGCTCATATCCGTGCCGTGCGTTTATCCAGAAGTACATAATATACGCATCCTCATCGGCCAGATATCTCCACTCGGAGGGGATACCAGTTGAATATGACTCGTTGGTATAGCATTTCGCCAATGTATCCGGATGCAGGGAGATCTTGTGGGTGGCGTTGGTTGCTTCGGTAAATTCGCCCCCCGCCTGCAGAAGCTGAACACTATATATGTATTGCTTGCCGCTGACCGCTTCGTTCATCTGCACATCAAATTCGATGTGTGTCTGATAAAGGACACTCTCTTCTGTCTTCGGTTTACTATAGTCAGTATTTGCCGACGGCCAGCAGGCCCAGTAGAACTCTACACTGTGTTTTCCGGTGCGGTCCACATAAAAATCAAGTGTATAGGGTTGTCCTTCATAGCCCTCTTCCTGACCCGGCTTGCACAGGAGACCGTAGAAATCGAACCTGACTCTGCCTGCATCCCTCAGCTTTTGCATCCACTGGGGCATATACACAATATCCGCAGACATCTCATAGCCCAGGCCGGCCTTCAGGCCCCGCACCGTCTGACCCCCCTTCACCTCCTGCAAGTTGAGGTTGAAGCGTATCTGCGGCATGTAGTCTCTGCGATCCATGGTGAGAGTATAGCCGCTGTTGGTTCTTCCGGCTATATACCATTCCCTGCCGATCTTACCGATGCTCCTGTAATACTTAAACACCTTCGCCGGGTCGGTTTCGCCGTTGCTGCCGAATAAGATCCATCCGCCGGAGCCCCGCTGCACATAGACATTCAGGCTCTTTGCGTTGACGAGCTTGAAGTTGTTCATATGGCAGCTCCAAGCGGCGGCGTTGGTCCGGGGATTTTTGATAGAAAGGGAAACATCCCTGGTGGTGTCGATGGTGAGTGTGATCGTCTGAATCAGGGAACTCACATCTCTGTGGCTGTTGCCGCAGACAATATTCAGCGCAGTATCCTCCAGAACCGATGTGTTTTTCGCCACGATGGCATAGTCGGGGCTGGTTTTCCTGGGGGCGCTCGTCGTGACGATACCCAGCTTCCCGTCTCCGCACAGCTCAAAGCTGCCGCAGCCGTTCATGCTTCCCTCCGACTGGGCCAGATCGATCACCGCGCCGGTCGCACCGTTTTGGGGACAGTAGGCGGTCTTGTTCTTATACCGGGTGCTGTGGTTGAAGGTGACATAGACGCCGTCGGTCACCATCAGCCTCAGATCGACGCCGGGGGCATACAGGGCGGATAGCTTCAGATTGTCGAACAGGATCAGCGTCAGAGACCTTCCCTCAAGCCCTGAAAGATCCAGGAAATCATTCTCAAAACGTGTCCAATACATAAGAACGCCGTCAGTGTATGTCACAACCCGCTGAAGATCTGTATCGTCCTTATAGTTTCTGCACTTACCCGAGTTATACCTATATTTCTCCGGGTCTATATTGGAATAAAGAAAGTGCTCATACACTTTGCCGTTCTTATAGAAAGAATACTGGTAACCGGAGCGTATCTCCGTCCCCTCGATCAAATTGGTCAGCGTGGGATACACCCGTGAAGAGGCCTGCGCTTCGCCCCGATTGGCGCCGGTCGTCTCCTCGCCGCCGCTTTCAGCGCCCGCCGACAGGACAGAAAGCGGCAGCAAGCCCACCAGCATGATCAGCGCCAGCAAAAAGCTGAGCCATCGATTTCGTTTACTTGTTTTCATCTCTTTTCCTCCTTTACAAAGTCCAGATGGTTTTTGAAGCCGAGCACCTTAGCGGATTGCTGTATGACATTACCTTTCCAAAGAAAACCAACTGCTTGATTTTCTTTGGAAAAGCGAAAGGGCGGAGGCGGATGGCTTCCGTCCCGCCCTTTGCTTCAATCCTTTAGTACGATTTTTCGGTTAGGTGGTTTATCTGCTCCTTCTGCGGGAATACAGAGCTGCTCCCATCAGAGCCGCACCGGATACGATCGCCATCGCGATGCTGAAAGCGATCATGCTGCCGTCGCCGGTCTTGGGGGTTTCCGGCGCAGGAGGCGTCACCGGCTTCTTGGGGGGTTCCGGCGCAGGAGGCGTCACCGGCTTCTTGGCGCTATAGCTGTTGGTGAAGCCGATTTCCTCCATGGGATCGTTGTATTCCAGCTCGCCCTTCTCGTCGAACTTGAAGAAGGCCCAGCCCCGAACGCTGTCATAGCTGTCGACAAACAGAGGCATGGCGTAGAAGATGCTCTCATCGTAAGTCCAGCCCGCGGCATTGCCCTTGACCTGGTGGATAACGAAGCCCTCGGACAGATTGCCGGCCTGATCCTTACTGATGGTGAAAATGAACTTACCCTCATAGGTCTTTTCGCCATTGGTCTCCACGGTATCCTGCACCAGCGTATAGACGGTGGGGGCGCCGAATCTGTCAATAGCGAACTTGAAGGTCTTCTGGCCGGGATCCATTTCGCCGGTCTTCTTCACAGTGAGCTTGAAGGGGACCTCAACGCGAATGCTGCCGTTCTCCCGCTGCGGCTCAAGCACACGGCCGCAGTCGGTGCACTTCACAGCGTAATCGTAGGTCGCTCCGCCCTCATGATCGGGCGTATGGGGCTGCACTGCATCATAGGCATCGTGATACTGGCACTTGTGGGCGTGACCGGTCTCCCCGCAATCGACCCACTCACTGCCGTAAACATGAGCGCCCTGCTTGCCGTTATAGAACTTATCCGCAGCGGCGGCATCATCCTTGGCGCTGTGGGTTGCGTCATTGGCGCAGGTGTACCAATAGGTGTCAAACTCGCGGCAATCTGCAGCGGTGGATCTTCTGTGAGCTTCATCGCTGTTTTGCACGGTGTAGCTATGACCCGTCTTGGGAAGCACCACACTGCTGTGGTCGGTAATTTCCGTGGCGGCGGCAGCATCCTCGAAGAGCTTGCCGCAGGTGCACCGGTAGTACTCCTTGTTGCCGTCAGTGGTGCAGGTAGCGTCCTCCTTGTCCACCTTGGTCAGATGGTCGGCATGGACATGGCCCGTTGCAGCCTGCATCACAAATCCGCATTCTGTGCAGGTCTGCGGTGTGGTTTCCGTTGCGGCAGGGCCTGCCGTGTGAGGCATTACGGTATCATGGTGCGCCGCGTTGCGGCTGCAGACATGGGCGTGGCCGTCGGCCTCCTTGTATCCCCACTCAGAAGTGTTGAAATCATGATCGTCGTTGGTAGCCCTGTACGGGATCCCGGTAAGGGGATTATCGCTCATGTCAAACAGCTTGCCGCAGAGATCGCACTTCTTATAAGCGTCCCAGCCCTTCTCGGTGCAGTTCGATTCCTTCTCCGGGAAGAGGGTGAAGGAGTCGTGACCACAGTTTACCGTCACCTTGCAGGTGGCCGTTTTTGTTCCTGCCGTTGCGGTAATGATCGCTTCACCGGGGGCTACGGCGGTCACCTTGCCCGTGGCGGGATCGACGGTAGCAACAGCGGGCTTGTCAGAAGACCATACCACCGTGTCGGTAGAATCGGCCGGTGTGACCGTCGCTTTCAGGCTGTCATCCACTGCACCGGCAACCAGTGTCAATTCACTCTTGTTAAGAGTGATACCCGTTGCCGGCTTCGGGGCGGCAGGGACAGTGATGGTCGCAGGGATGCATGTGGGATTTTTGGTTTCGTAGTTCTCAGTAGAACCGCCGTCCGCTTCAATTTCAAGCAGAGTTACCTCATAATTTCCTGCAGCAGTATCGTTATCCACTGTGCACTGAAATTTCATCACTGCGATCTTATCTGTCCCGGTGAAATCCTCTGCGCCAAATGCGCTCAAGAGCTTATAGGGATCCTGGGTCCAGGCAACTTCGTCCCGGCCAAGTTTCTCCTGGATACCCTCCGTAAGAGCACCGCTATCCACGACGTATGTTAAGCCGGACGGGATGCCAAGTTTGCCCTGGAAACAAGTCATCGTACCTGTTTGCTGTATATAAACGGTAAACGTGACAGTATCCCCGGGGCCTGCTGTTGTCTTGTCAGCTTCGACCGTGAAGGTAAATGTCGACGTCGCAGGCTCTGCTGATACCGGTGCCGCAGTTGCAAACATCGCAAAAATCATGACGAAACTGAGCAGTAGGGATGTGATTCGCTTGTTCATGACCAAGCTCCTCCTTTGAAAATAGATTTGCGGGACATTTCTTACGCACCGCTTCCGAAGTCTCGCTTAGTTCCGAAGAGCGGCGGTGCAGATTGCTCTGCATTTTTTATTCTTAAACCGCAGCTCCTACCCTATATGGCGTATAGGGCAGGCGCATTGGCATTAAGACAAGCCGGTTGGGCTACCACAGAAGGGACTTTCCCTTATTGTGAAGATTCATCTTGTTAACATCACTTGTCGTCACTCTGCCGTCGCCGTTGATGTCTGCACAGGCGAGTTCATACCCAAGCAATATCTTTTTTCCCTTTGCGTGAAGGTTTGCTTGATTGATATCACCGATACTGATTCTGCCGTCGCCGTTGATATCGCCCATCAGATGTATCTTCACATCCTGCGTCAACGCATCCGTTCCCACTGTAATTGTGTACTCCCGGGTGACATGATTCTTCTTCGACACCTGCATGGTATAGGTGCCGGGAGCAACCTCGGGAATGTCGTAGGTGGTGGTGTATTGTCCGGAGCTGTCTTTTGTTCCCCCCAGCACCGATACGGTGTACTTGGGCTCTGCGCTGCCATCGGCAAACAGGGAAACGGTCACATCGCTGCCATCGCGGAAGCTCACCGCCTGACCGTGTACACCCGAAGCAACGGGAACGGAGTATCCTACGGTAAGAGTTGTTCTGTCCCCGTCCTGCGCGCTTATATACGCTTTTGCCCCGTTCACATAAGCATCCAGCTCCTCGTCGTCAGCTATGTAATAGCCCTCTTCGCACTGTAAAATCACGTTTACGTGATATCTTCTGCCTGCGATAAAGGTCATATCAGCCTGAATCCGCTCCCCCGTAGCGGAAGCATACCATGTATAGTTTACAACCGAAACGCCGCCCGGCAGTCCCGTAACCAGATTATTGTTATATATCGGTCTTTCGCCCGCCCACGGAAGTGGCACGCCCAAAGACAGATAGTCATAATTAATCACATCCGGTTCCGGTACCAAATCTATTACGTATGCCTGGGCGGATGCATCATACGGCACTTCAAGATAATTTTCTGCAATGTTGAGATCACTGTACATCCGCAGCTTGACATTCGTGTTGAGATAATAGTGAAATGTGTAATCATACCGCCACGGACCGTTGTGGAATGTCATTCCTTGTTTGCCCGTGCCCACCAGCTTGATCCGATAGGTATAGTCGGGATCAATCACCTCATTGGGGCTGGTGCTGTAAACAACTCCGTTCTTGATTCGCTGGATCTCCTTTATCTCAAAATCAAAGTAACTGTCCTTCGGCCTGATGTTCACTCCATCGACCACGCTTCCCGCCCGCAGTCCGGTAACGGTACCCCAAGCGTTTTGAATCAGCTCGGAGGGATGGGAGGCCAGGGACACCCCCAGGGACCTTTCATCATTGGCGACACGAACATCTATACTGTCACATTCCCGGTTGAGACCCCGGATCTTGATCTTTGGCGGGTTTTTCTTATCGAATTTATACCCCTCATAGCCGTCCTTGAGGTACACACGGATGAAGCGATAATACTGATCCCCCAAGATCGCGGGAACACTGCCGTTTCCGGTCAGGTCCCAAATATCCTCATGTTCCCAGTAGCCCCGCCTGTCCTCGATGGTATAGGGGGCACTCCCATCCACAGTGAAGGTGCCGCTGGTATAATCCCCCTGCACCAGAGGCTGGCTGATATCCAGATAAATGGTGTCGATGGCCTTCGTCCGATCCACCCACCGTGCCACCTTTGCGCCCTTGTAGCCGGTCGTAACCTGCTTCTTTACGCCGTTGGTCTCCAGCATCAGGTCATACTGCAGCTCCATGGTGGTCAGTGTGTCCACATTGGATTCATTAATGTAGTAAGTCACCGAAAACGGCTCTTTACCTGATTCCGGAACATCGGGATAATGAACCATGCCATACCCTATTTCGTCATCAACGAGCATCCGAATATACCCGGTCGAATAATCATTGGAATAGCTGTACCCCAGCACACGCAGCATGGGGGAAATCGGATACATCACAAAACTCACCTGATGATCGCTCTCCGCGGTGGTATCCACCTGGGGTGCGCTGAAGCCTCGCTCGCCGCAGGCCATGGGCTCGCCGTCCAGCAGGACCTCCTTCACGCCATAGGCGTTGGAGATCACCTTGGCTATGCCGCCCTGCACGCCGAACGACGTACCCTGGAAAATCATGATCGGCCCGCCGTTTTCAACCCACTGGCGCATATTGCCCCGCACATACCAGTTTCCGTCGTGCACATCGGTAAAGACCGCGCCGTTTTCACTGATAAGGTGCGGTATTAGATCATCCATCATACTCAGTGCATCATCGAAAGTCGCGCCCGGAATATCGTTATAAAGTAACCGGTAATCCCAGTTTCTGTCATAAAAACTTTGCATCTTCCCGCTTAGCACCAGGCGGCACTGGTCCAGCTTATCGGTGGTGCGCATGAAATATGCATCGTTGATCTGCATGGTCAGATGGTCAAGATGGCTGGCATACACATCCCCAACCAATATCTGGGCGATGGATTGCCGGAAAAAGCCGCCGTTTACCACCAGCTCATACTTTCCCCGATTCTCCGGTGTGGGGGCGCTGTGCAGAACCACCCGGTCGAAGGTGCCGCCGTTGATGGTGACGCTGCCGCCTGCTTCTCCCCGAATGGCTTGCAGCCGGCGGGAAAGATACCGCTCCTCCTTCTCGCCCCCGGGACTGGTCACCTGCGTCAGCACCTCGCCGCCGTTAAAGATCGCCGTACCGGATACACTGATGGCGCACTTCGTATACTGATTATCTTTAGAGGGACACAGCATCTTGACCGTACCGCTCTCCATAACCAGCGTACCTTCACTCACATTGATAAACTCATAGTAGAATTCCTGATTAAACTCGCCGATCAGGGCGCCGCCCCCCACGCTGTCGCGGATGGTCAGCCGGGCATCCTTATCACATATATTGATCAGATACCCCTGCGCAACCTCCGAATAGTATTTCGCATACGCATTGACGGTGTGTCCGTTCAGATCCAGCACCTTGTCCATGGCCATCGACATGAAGATGATGTTGTCCTGATGCAGACCGGTGTTTCCGTTCAGAGACTTTGTTTCGATGTCCTTAACCACCTTCACCACCGAGCAATTTGTCGTGTAGTCCAGCGCCTTTTTCAGCTCCGCCCAGGTAGAAACCTCCACCGTGCCATCTGCTGCATCGGCCGTCACCGGGAAGAAGGGCACTGCTGATACGAGCATCATCACTGCCAGCAGAAGGCTAAGCCATTTCCTTTTTTTCACTGTGCTTCACCTCACCTTTCTTATGTCGTCCTTACATCGCGTAAATCTGATCCATCAGGTATTCAGCGGTCATCGACCCGTAGAAAAACTGGTCAATGATGCCGTTTTTCTTGGCCTCCCGGATGTCCTTCGCCGCCTGTTTTTCGGTGTTGGAATCCACGATGAGAGCAATTTTGCAATCCGGGCACACCGTCTTTGCCTCATCCCGCAGCTTCATCCTCTCGCAAAGCAGCCACGGAGTATAGGCGGTAACCTCCATTAAAAGGACAAACGGTTTGAACACCCGGCACAGTTCAATGGTATCTCGCGGGGACTCCGCACGAACCACAGCAATGTCGTAATCCGAATTCTTGAAAGCAGTCGCTATGGAATCGGCAAACAGAAAATTCTGCATATCGACCACGATTTTCTTCATCGAACCGTTCCTCCTTTTTTCTGATACATACACCGGATCTGTTCCGTCTTACTTTATGGCTTTATTGTAGCAAGGAACGCCGGCTCTGTCTGTCCTCAAAAGTGAGGACAAATGCCCCTTTAATTGTAAACAAATTATGAACAAGCGTCTGTTTTTCGCAAAAAAATACCCAGCTTTTTGAAAGCTGGGTATTTTCGTGTCAAAAATGGTTTTTCAGCACGACGCTTTGTTCCATTTGCTCTTATCTAATTTCTTCCTGCTCCTCGATCCAGCATCCGGGCACGACCATCCGTTTGCCCACAGCTGCGATCATCAGTCGATTGCGGTTTGTGTAGCCGGTTTTTTCCAGCATACGGTTAATATAGGTCCGCACCGAGGACTCGCCCACATTCAGCTTTACGGCGATCTCGGCATTCGTTTTTCCCTCGCAGAGCAGGCGCAGAGTCTCTATCTCACGGTCAGACAGGTCGCAGGAGAGGGTGTTGCCGAGCCGGACACTGGGCACGCCGTCCGGCCAAAAGTGCTTTCCGGAAAGGGTTCCCTCGATCACACCCACAAGGTCGCCGGAGGGGGAGTCCTTATACCAGAAGCTGTCTGCCCCGATCCTTCTGGCCCGATCAAGAAACCGTCCCTCCAGCATAGAGGTCACCATAACGATTTTTATCTGCGGGTAGATCTTCTTGATGGATTCGGCTGCGGCCAGTCCGTCCGAGTCGCTTTCGGTGCATATGTCCATGAGAATCAGATCGATGGGCCCCTCATCGCAGCGCTGAAGCGCCGCGTCGGCCCGGAACAGCGTTCCCGCCACCTGGCAGTCCGTGCATTTTTCCACGCAGGCGCACAGATAGGTTCTCGCCAGCGCCTGATCCTCCACGATCAGTATTTTTCTCATAGTCACAGGTTATTCACCCCCGAATTCCCGGATTTTGGTATCTCGATTGCCAGAGAAAACCTCGGAAAGCTCTGCACCGTCATCTTACCGCCCGAATTTTCGATCCGGTGGCGCAGGTTGGTAAGTCCGCCGCCCTCGGTAATCTCCTTTTCCGGCGGCTTGCCGTTATTGCGTATCACCACCGTATAGCTGTCCTGGTTTTCCCAAATATTTGCGGAAATCTCCGTGGCCTTGGCATACTGAATGGCGTTGTTCAGGCAAACCTGCATGGCCGTGTACAGCAGCTCCGCCTCACCGTCCGTGGGCTCCTGACCTCTTATCCGCACGGTCACGCCGCTGGCCTTGGCGCTGTCCAGCAGTCTTTTTCTGGCCGGCAGGCAGATCGTATCCCGGAAGGCAATGATCTTCTCCCATTCATGGCATACAACGCCCGGATCCATACCGTCAAATTCCCCTGTTATGTACTGCTTCGTCAGTGTAATGCAGGCGGCAAGGCCGTCGTGCATGGCGGATTTAGCGTCCAGCAGCTCCTTCTCCCGGGCCAGAGCCCCGGCATTATCGGAAAGCTGCTTCAGCTTTTCCGCATCCTCCTGCAGCTTCTTGCTGTCTGCAGTAAGCTGTACCAAGGCGCGCTGCAGGTCGGTAACATCGGCGGCGGTAAGCTGTATATACCTCGTCCCGTACCGGTCGGTGACCTCCGTTTTTTCAAACCTCCACACGGTTTTGTCCGGAAACCGATAGGTGTTGTCTATATCCGGGATCCGCACAATGCCCCCTCCCGGGGCAGACAGCGCCTCCTGGACCTCGCCCAGATACTGCATATCGCTGTCAAGCAGGAATCGGCTCAGCTGATACATCTGCCGGTTGCACAGGACGATGCTGCCCGTTCGGTCAAAAAAACACACGCCTGTGGGAAGCCGGTCAAAGCTTTCCTTGATGGCATTAAAGCCCAGGTGTTTAATTCTAAGCACCGCTCCCGCCTCCTATCCTTGTGCGCACAAGCCACAAGCCGTCCTCCTGCTGAACCGTCACATCCGGAGAAGCCAAAAAGGACAGCTCGGCGGCACACTCCACCGACAGATCCATCTCGCCGTCGGACACGGAAATAAACAGGGAATACAGCCCGCCCATCGCCGCTTCCGTCACGACCTTCAAAAGGTCAAGCAGCCGCGCCACCTCTGTCGCGCGCATAGGCCCGGTCGTGTGGTAGACCACGCTGCATTCCGTGCCGCAAACGTTTATCACCCGCACCGCCTCGTCTATGGTCAGCCGAAGCTCCTGCTGCGGCAGAAGCTCATATTCCTGGCTGAGAAAGTACAGGTTGGCGCTGCGCTTAATGTAAGTGCCCAGCAGCAGGATCCTTTTCAGTGCGCTTTGTATTTCCTCGGGTGCGGCCCCCTGGCATTGCCGCAGCAGCTGCCCGACTCTGGTGATCTGATTTCCGTACCTTGCCTCCATCTCGTCGTAAATACGGTTTTTTTCCGTCAGCTCAAGCAGCTTTTTCTGTATGATATAGGCCTCCCGCAATTTCTCTTTGTTGCTGTTGATTTTGGTCTTGTTTTCGCTCAGTCTTGCGCGCAGCTCCGTCAGCGGCCGCACATTATCCTGCCATATGGCATAGCCGCCGCTGATGGGCGCCGAGGAGATGCGTATTCCGTTGGGCCGGATGAGCGGAACGCCCTCCCTCGGGCAAACCATATCCTCCCCTGCGGCCCGGGAACGGAGAACGATATTCCCGCTGCGATCCGCAATGCACGCCGCCAGCGTTGTCGCCTCAAACAGCTCCACATAGCCCGTATTGGACGGTATCATCCGGCAGCGTATACAGCTTTCATAAATCGCCGCATATAAAAGGCAAAATGTCACATTCATATCCCCGAGCCACCGGCGTATGGCCGGCAGGCCCGACAGATACAAAAGCCCATACAAAACCGTTATGCAGGCTATCACAAACGGCCTGATCCTTTTTTTGCTGCCGCTGGGGACGCGGCTTTTCTTCAAAAGGAGGGCAAGGGAAAAGGTCATGCACGCAACCATCCAGCCCATGCTGCAGAAGTAAAAAATGCCGTGGGAATAGCCATAATTGTCCGGCACGCCCGGCACACCGCTGTTGAATGCAAACACCTGCTGGTGCAGATCGTTGGTGATCACCAGCAAAAACAGTATGCCCGGCACGGCGACCAGAAAGCCGGCCCTTTCGGTCAGGCGGTATTCCTCCGACTTCCCCAGCGTCAGCGCAATATACACTCCCAGCAGCGGTATAAACAGCATGGGCAAATAATAGAGATACCAAATGTACCGCGCCACTGTCAGGTCGGTGACAAACTCATATTTCAGCGTGCGCAAAATAAGCCATACCAGCATCAGCGCCGCAGTCAGACGCAGGCAGTGCAGTGCCTGCTTCTGTATAATGCGCCGGTCAATGGAATAGCCCCACAGGGAAAACAGCAGCAAATACAGCGCCGCGCGGATATAGTTCATCCAAACGCCGCCGATGTCGAGCATGGCCAGTATCCGGCAGGAATAGGCCGCCGCAATGATTGTAAAAACCAGGATCATGGGGATCAGCTGTTTCGTATTCCGTTTCATAGGGGAAATCTCTCGCTTTCTCCTGCAATCAAGGAATATTTCTTGGCAATTGTATTTGTTTCTCGGCAAGACGATTCCGAATGTGCATTTACCAACAGGATTTACTCCGAAAATAGGAACAGTCGGTCTTGTCTATCTTAGACTATACTATCATTTCTCTTGCAAAAACGCAACGCTATATAAAGCGATGGATTTCAATTTTTGCTTTTTTGTTGCTTTCCGATAAATTGCAAAAGCAGCTTCCAGGTTTCCAATAGTCTCGCATGGTTGAATTCCGGAAAAGAAGTGCCATCCTGAACTGCACCCCATTTCCGCATCAGCGCCTCCTTCCTTGGAATAACAAAAAAGACCGATGGGCAGCTTATACCCCATCGGTCTTAGTGCGGCAGTCGCCAGGCGGCGATTAAATTGAATATGACTCCTTTCTGCCTGCGTTCGCTGTTAACTGCCGAAAAACTCCGGATCCGAGAGTTGGCAGCATTTTTGTCCGTCACATCTGCGCAGAATGTGGTCCTGTTTTCGTGGTCAATGAAAAGTTGGACAAGCACCGGAAACCCGCTTGAAATCAAGCTTTTCCCGTGTTGTCCCAATTATAACACACTCACATGCCCTGGACAATGCCCCCGGTGGCCTCCAGCAGCCGGGGGTCCGTGACCTTCAGCAGCAGGTCCCGGCCGTCCCGGTTTGCGGGGCACAGCCGCACGATCTCCACAGTGTATTCCTGGGTATCATCTCCGGAGATGGTGGACAAAATAACAGCGGGGCCGGTGGTCACTTCGCTGCGCCGGGCCACCGGCAGTGCCGCGCCGGATACAAAGCCGCCTTCTGCCACAGTGCCGAAAATGCCGCCGCTGGTATTGGCGGACACGGTGCCCACATCGTGCTGCACGGTGAAGTCGCCCTTCAGCTGTCCCGGGTCGCCCTTCTGTCCCTTTTTCACGGCCTTCACGGTGGTCTCCATAATGGAACCGCTGGACAGCGGCATCAGCTGGGCCGTGTCCGTATCGGTGATGCCGTGGCCCAGAGCGCCATAGGCGCCGGTGTCCGGGTCATAGAAGGTCAGTGTCCCCACGCCCGCCATAGAGTCCCGTGTCCAGGCGCCCAGACGCCAGGAGCCATCCTCCGCCTGTACCGGCACGGCGGTGACGGTAAGGCTTTTGCCGTCCCGGCGCAGGCCCACGGCTGCAGGCGTTCCGCCGGCGGCCTGCAGCAGAGCCTGCAAATCCTCGGCGGACGTGATCCTTTCGCCGTTGCAGCTGACGATCAGGTCCCCCTCCTGTATGCCGCAGTCGCGGGCCGGGCACGGACCGTCGCTGGAGGTAGACACCACCAGCACGCCATCGGCAAACAGCTTGATGCCCACCGCCTTCCCCACAGGGATCAAGGTGCGCTGGTCGGCCCATACCGTCTGGCAGCACAGGGCCCCGGTGAGCAGCACGGCCAGCAGCCATGCGGCCGGCCTGCGTATGCGTCGCTTTTTTTGCGTTTCATACATGCGATCACCCCTGTTTTTGAATTTTGTCGCCGGCGACAGAGTTACTTTGCGCGAATCGTCCGGCTTTCATGTCCGCTAAATATAGGATGCATTTCCGCCGCAGGCAAAAAAAGCGCCGCAGACAGCAGTCTGCGGCGCAAAGCCGGAAAAATTTTCAAATTTTATCAGATCTCATAGCGCTTGGGGTCCCTGGGCAGGCACAGCTCCGGCACCAGGCCCACTACGAACACGCTGCCGGAAATAGCGGAGGCGAAGCCATTACAGCGTCACCTGGCATCCGGGGCTGAAGAAATACAGCACCCGCTCTGCCACCGGTGCTTCCAGCACCCGGCTCAGGGCCTGACTGTAGGCCGTCAGCTGGGGGCGATACACCTCCGCCCGCTGGGCGGCCTCCTGGGGCAGGATGCGGTCCGTTTTGAAGTCCACAATGACCAAGCCCTGCTCCGTCCGAAAGGCGCAGTCCACCACGCCCTGGAGCATCAGCTCATCCTCCGGCTCCGCCTCCGGATCATACAGCGACGCTGGCAGCAGCAGGGAGAACCGGTACTCCCGGTACACCTCCCCCGCCCGGCGGATGCGCTCCGCCAGGGGCGAGGCCAGGAACCGGCGCACCTGCTCCAGCTCCAGGGACGCCGCCTGCTCCGGCGTCAGCAGATGCCGGGCCAGCAGGGCCTGCACCTGCTTCTCCGGCTCCGGGCCGCTCAGGTCCAGATACTGCATCAGCAGATGCATGGCCGTACCCCGCTGGGCTGCGGACAAAGGCCGCTCCCCTATCAGAAAGCGCGGCGTTTCCACCTGCACCTGACGCACCCGGCGGACGGTACCCTGGGCGATCTCCTCATCCAGCTCCCGGCCCTTCAGCTGGGTGGCCGTGACCTTGGTGGGAATGCGGCAGGCTGCCGGGTGGGGATAGTCCAGCTCCCGGACCTCCACAGGGCCGCTTTCGCGCGCCTCCTCCGGCGTGCTGTCCCGCTCCCGGAGAGCCGGCGCCACGGGATTTTCCCACACCTGCACCTGCCATCCGCCTCCGGCGCCTGTCAGGGTCTGGGGCTCCGTCTCCGCCCAGCGGCGGATGGGCTCCCCCTCCGGGGCGCACAGCAGCGGCAGCAGCAGCCAGTCCCCGGGGCATTTTGCCCCGGCCACCGCCTCCGGCGGCGCGGGCATCTCCGCCAGCACTGCCAGGTCCGCCGCCCGTTTCCGGGCGTGGGACATGCAGTCCACGCAGATGAGCTTTTCCTTGGCCCGGGTCAGGGCCACGTACAGAATGCGCATTTCCTCGGCCTTGCTCTCCCGGGTCAGGGCCGCCGCCACGGCGGATTTGGTAACGGTATCGTACCGGATCCGCCGCTGCCGGTCCACCCGCTCGGTGCCAAGCCCCAGCTGGGGATGCACCAGCACCGGCCGGTGGAAGTCGTCGGCGTTGAAGCGCTTGTGCAGGTCCGCCAGGATCACCACCGGGAACTCCAGTCCCTTGGACCGATGGACGCTCATGATCTGCACGCCGCTGCCGGTGGCCTGGGTGGAGATAGGCGGCTGACGTCCTTCCTCCAACAGGTCGTGAAGCTGGGTCACGAAGTCAAACAGGCCGCCGCGCCCGGCCGCCGCCTGCTGCCCGGCGTAAGTATACAGGGCGATGAGGTTTTCCTTCCGGGCCGCGCCGCCCTCCATGGCCCCGAACACCGCCATGGCGTGGCACTGGGTATAGAGCTTCCACAGCAGCCGGTCCGCCGTCATGTCCCGGGCGGCCAGCCGCAGACCGTCCAGCGTCTGCCGGAAGGCCGCCGTGTCCTCATGCTCGTCCAGGCACAGGGCGTCATAGTAGTCTCCCTCCGGCAGCAGCGCCCGGATCTGGGCCAGGCGGTCCGGGGAAAAGCCAAACAGCGGCGACCGCAGCACGGCGATCAGCGGCACATCCTGCCGCGGATTGTCGATGATCTGCAAAAACGACACAATCACCGCCGCCTCCAGGGTGCTGAAAAACGCCTCGCTCTCCCCGCTGGTGCAGGGAATGTTCTCCCGCCGCAGGGCCGCCGTATAGGCCGCCAAACGCGCCCGGGGGGACCGCATGAGAATGACGATATCCTCCGGCTCCGCAGGCCGGGGCTGTCCGTCCTCTCCCTGCACCGGGAAGCCCTGGTCCAGCAGCCGGCGGATGCGCCGGGCCACAAACCGGGCCTCCACCTCCGTGCGGTCGAAGGTTTCCTCCTCCGTATTCTCCACGCTGATCAGGTGCAGCTCCGGCTCCATGCCCGGCCGGGGCGGATACGCCGCCTCCGCGCCGAAATACAGCTGCTCGTCGTCGCCGTAGTCCATCTCCCCCATTTCCCGGGACATAATGGCCCGGAACACAAAGTTGGTGCCGTCCAGCACCTCCCGCCGGGAGCGGAAATTCCGGCTCAGCAGCACCTTTCGCGGCTGGCCCTCCTCCGCCTCCGCCGCCGGGCGGTAGGACAGGTATTTCTCCAGGAAAATGGTGGGATCCGCCAGCCGGAAGCGATAGATGCTCTGCTTCACATCGCCCACGGCGAACAGCCGTCGCTCCTCCCCGGACAGGGCCCGGAAAATGCAGTTCTGCACCTGGTTGCTGTCCTGGTATTCGTCCACCATCACCTCCCGGTAGCGGGAGGAGACCTGCTTTGCCAGCTCCGTGGGCCGTCCCTGGCCGTCGGTCAGCAGGTCGATGGCATAGTGCTCCTGGTCGGAAAAGTCCATCACGTTGCGCCGGACCTTCTCCGCCTGATAGTGCAGGGTAAACTGTGCTGTCAGGCGCAGCAGAGCCAGCATGGCCGGGGCCATCTGCCGCAGATCCTCCAGCAGCTCCGCCTCCGGCACAGAAAAGATCGCCTGAATGTCCTTCAGCGCCTTTTTGGCCTGCTCCAGCACCGCCTTGGCCCGCTCCCGGCAGGCGGCGTTCTCCTCCCCCTTGGCCACGCCCATCCGCCGGAAGGACGGCACGCCCTGGGCAAGACTGTCCCAGCCGCCGGCGGCCTTGTCCCGCAGGGCCTCCAGGCCCTGGGCCACCTCCAGAAACCGGTGGCCGTAGGCCTTGTACACGGCGGGATAGTCCGCCATATCCTCCACGGCCCGGGTCAGCCGCCGGGCCCAGAAGTCCGCCCGGCGCAGGGCGTCCTCCATGAGATACCGGCCGCAGCCGGTGTCCGTCAGCTCCTGGGGGGTGACCTCCCAGCCCTGCCGCAGCTGCTCCAGCCACCGCAGGGGATGCGGGTGGCTCTGGGTCTTTTCGTGGAGGTCCAGCACCAGGGCCTCCAGCGCCCGGTCATCCCGTCCGGCTCCCAGGGTCTCCGCCAGCTGGCGGGCGTTGCCGTCCTCCTCGATGTGGGCGTAAAAATCCTCCAATACCCGGTCCAGCACCCGCCGCCGCAGCAGCATGGCCTCCTGTTCGTCCAGCACCCGGAAATCCGGGGTCAGGCTGTGCTCCTCCACCGGGGGCAGCAGGTGCACGTTCTCGCGGAGCAGTCCGGCGCAGAAGGCGTCCACGGTTTTGATGTCCGCCTGATACACCCGCAGCATCTGCCGCCGCAGGTGGCTGTCCCCGGGCCGGTCCGCCACCCGGCGGGTCAGCTCCTGGGCGATCTTGCCCCGCAGCTCCGCCGCGGCGGCCTTGGTATAGGTGATGATCAGGAAGTCGTCCACCTGACAGCCCTCCTGCTCCATATAGGAAAACAAGCGCTCCACCAAAACCTTCGTCTTGCCGGAGCCTGCGGCGGCGGACACCAGAAGGCTTCCGCCCCGGTCATATACGGCTGTTTCCTGCTGCGGCGTCAGCGGCATGTGCTCCCCTCCTTCCCATTTTCCGCGTCCACGAATTGCCAGAATTCCTCCGGCTTTACAGTTCTGATATAGCGCACCCGATCGCCGCCCCGGCCCTCCTGGAAGGCACAGGCCGCAGCAAAATCGCAGCGGTCGCAGGCCCGCTCCTGGGGTCCCCGTGCCACCGGGTCGGCGTCAATATTGCCGGAGCCGATCTCTCTGGCGATCTGGTGCAGCAGGTCCTCCACATACCGGCCCAGCTTCCCCAGCTGCTCCGCCGATGCGATGCCGTCGGAAATGGAACCGTCCTTCTTCACCCGAATGGGCAGATAATGGGGTGCTTCCAGAGCGCTGTGCTCCATAGCCCGCAGCACCTCCGGGTCCGCCAGCACCATGCCGCTGCGGCGCAGCTCCTCCTGCAGGGCAGCCTGGAGCTTTTCCGGCTGGATGCCCCGGTCCTTTTTCAGGATCACCTCCCGGGCCGGGTGATACAGTACCCCCGCCGGCACAATGGGATAGCCGAAATAGCTGCGGCCCTCCTTCTCCAGAGTGAACAGGTACAGGAGCATCTGAATGCCCAGGCCGTACCGCAGGTCCGACAGGTCAAAGGCTTTTTTCCCGGTTTTGTAGTCCACCACCCGCAGATACAGCTTTCCGTCGTGGAGCCAGCCGTCCACCCGGTCCACCTTGCCGCTGACGGACAGGGTCTCATCTCCCTCGGTGACGGTAACGGCGGGCAGCTGCCCGTCCCGGCCGCCGAAGCCCAGCTCGAAGGCCACCGGTGAAAAATCCGATTGGGCCAGCTCCCCGGCCATATCCTCCACGATGGCGCAGGCCGCCGTCCGCAGCCGGGAAAACAGATACCGGAACCGGGCGCTTTTCTCCCGATAGCCGTCGATCTCCTCCCGGGCGTATTGGTCTATGTATTTCCGGACCAGGCGGCGCAGCTCCTCCTGCTCCACCTGGCTCCAGCCGCCCCGGTTCTTTACCTCCCGGGCCACATTTTCCAATAAATAGTGGATGAACGTGCCGATCTCCGGGGCCTCGAAGCCCGCCGGTCGGCGCTCTCTGGCCCGCAGGCCATACTGCATGAAGTACCCGAAGTGGCACCGCTTCACCTGGTCCATCCGGGAGGCCGACATGTGCAGGGACCGCCCATACAGGGCCTGCACCGCCTCCGGCGACAGCCGTCCCCGGCCCAGGGCGCGGCCCCGGTCCATGGCATCCAGCACCCGGTCATAGCCGCCCCGCTGCCGGAAATACCGCTCCAGTGCCCTGTCGCTGCCGGCCAGCTCCAGAGCCGTGGCAGGCAGCATCCGCCGGTAGGCCCCGTCCTCCCGCAGGACGTGCAGATCCGGAAACAGCTTCTCCATCCGCTGCACCACGAAGGAGGGCCGCAGCTGAGCGCCGCTGATGTCCCCCACCGGCCAGCTGACGGTAAGCCGCTCCGTGGGCTGGGCCAGGCACGCGTAAATATTCTGCAGCTCGTTGTCCAGCGGGTCAAACACGGCGTCCGACAGCAGGATCTCCCGCTGCTGCAGGGTCTCCCGGTCCTCCGGGTCCAGCAGGCCGTGGCTGCTGGGCGGCATAGGCAGCACATGGTCGTTGGCCCCCAGCAGGAACAGGCACCTTACCCGGTGCCGGTCGTTGCGGGTGATCTCGCTGACCTTCACCTGGTCCAGGGTGGCAGGAATGGTACCCACGCTGTACTGGGTCAGCACCAGCCGCAGCAGTCGCGCGAACTCCTCACCCGTCAGCTCCGTGTCCCCCAGGATCTCCACAAATTGGTCCAGCACCCCGCAGAATATCTCCCACAGCTGCACATATTCCTCCGCCAGCTGGGGCTGGTTCTCTGCCAGCAGCTTCCCGGCGGTTTCCTCCAGGGCCTGGGGTACACCGGCCTCCTGCAAAAATGTGTACAGGCACTCCGCCTTGCTCCTGGCGGATGATGCCGTTTTCATCCCCTGATACAGGGGCTCCAGCAGCAGACGTACCCGCCGCCGGACACCATTGACCTGCCGCAGCCGTGCGGCGGCAGTCTCCGTCATCTCCCGTCCGTAGCCGTCGGGGCTGGCAGTCCAGTCGCCCTCCCGCAGCCACATGCCGCCCCGGATATCCCACACGATCACATAATTCTCCAGGATATCGCACTCATCCGGGGAAATGCCCCCCAGGCCGGTCTTCAGGCAGCGGAACACGTCCTCCCGGTCAAAGCCGCCGGTAACGGCGTCCAGGGCCCCCAAAAGCATGGTGATGGGCGGCTTTTCCAGCAGATCGCTGCGGCGGCTGATATAGGCCGGGATGCCGTCCCGGCGGAACACGCTCTCCAGCAGTGGGCCGTAAACCTCCATATTCCGGGCGCACACGCCCATATCCCGCCAGCGGTATCCCTCAGCCGCCAGCTGCCTCAGCTGCTGGGACACCCATTCCACCTCGGTGAAGGCCGTGGCGGCCTGATACAGGCGAATTCCCTCCGCCTGGCCCTCATAGGCCGTCTCCCGGCCAAAAAAGTGCCGCTCCAGGTGATCCAAGGGGCCGCCCCCCTGCTTTTCGCACCACAGGACTTCCATACTCTGCCCCACACGCCGGGCCATGCGCTCCAGGCGCATCCGCTGGCGCAGAGCATTCTGAAACAGCTGTTCATTGCCCCGGTCCCCCAGCAGGGTCACGGTAACGCTGCCGGCCTGCCGCAGCACCAGCTCCAATATGCTCTCCTCCTGGCGGTTGAAATAGGAAAACCCGTCCAGATACACATCGCAGCCCCGGAGATAGTCGCTGTGCTCCAGATGCTCCCGGAGCTTCTGGAGCCGGGACCGGGCATCCATGTCTCCGTTGCGCAGCCGGGCGTCATACGCCGCATACAGCAGCGCGATATCCCGCAGCTTATCGCCCATAGCGCCCTCCAGGTCCTCTACATGTGCATAGAGGTCCCGGGGCCCGATCTCATAGGCGTAAAGCTCCTCCATCAGGTCCGTCAGCTGCCGCAGAAACGACGCCCGCTGACTGGGCCGCCCGAACACCCGCAGCTCCGGCGCCAGCTCCTGCAAAACCCGCCGCATGGTCAGGAGCTTTCCCCCGTTGTCCAGGGTAAACTCCGCCAGCCCTCCCGTTTCGGCCAGCACCCGGGACGACAGGCTCCGGAAGCTCAGCACCTCCGCATCCCGGGACGCCGTGGGCCCCAGGGCCCGGCACAGGTCCACCTCCGCCTCATGGGAAATATGCTCCGGCACCAGCAGCACCTGCCGCCGCAGTCCCCGGTTTTTCTCCATAGCCTCCAGTACCCGCCGGGATTTTCCGGACCCGGCCCGTCCTACCCATACAGACAGCATCCGCCCCGCCTCCTTTCTGACGCACTGACAGCAGGATACCATGGCTGCTGTCCCAAAAAACTCTCATCTGACAGTATACCGCATTTTCCCCCCGGTGGAAAGCCCCGTTAAGGCGAAAAAAAAACGCCGCCTGCTGGGCAGGCAGCGTTTTTCTTTTATTGATTGGTGCCGAGCTCCTTGAGATACCGACTCAGCGCATCCTTCCAGTCCGGCATCGGCGTGAAGCCGTTCTCCGCCAGCTTGCTCTTGTCCAGCCGGCTGTTGAAGGGCCGCGCCGCCTTGGACGCGCCGTATTCCGCCGTGGTCACGGCGTCCACCTGCACCGGCAGACCCGCCTGGCGGAAGATCTCGCAGGCAAACTCGTACCAGGAGATGTACCCGCCCTCATTGGTGGCGTGATAATAGCCGTACTTGTCGGACTCGATCATATCCGCCAGCAGCCGGGCCAGGTCCAGGGTATAGGTAGGCGTACCGATCTGGTCGCACACCACCCGCAGCTTGTCGTGGGTCTTGCCCAGCTGGAGCATGGTCTTGATGAAGTTCTTGCCGTTCAGACCGAACACCCAGGCGATCCGCACGATGAAGTATTTCTCCAGCGCAGAGCTGACGGCCAGCTCGCCGCCCAGCTTCGTCTCGCCGTAGTAGTTCAGGGGCTGATAGTCCTTGCAGTCCGGCTGCCAGGGCGTCTGGCCCTGCCCATTGAACACATAGTCCGTGGAAATGTACATCATCTTGCAGTCCTGGGCCTTGCACGCCGCCGCCAGATGAGCGGTGCCGTCCACGTTGATGGCCCGTACCTTGGGCTGCTTGTCGGCATCCTCGGCCAGGTCCACCGCCGTCCAGGCGGCGCAGTGGATCACGGCGTCGGGCCGCACATCGTCCATCACCTGCCGCACCTGGGCGTCATTGGTGATATCCATGGGCACATAGGGCATCTCCGTCACGGCAGAGCCGTCTGCAATGCCGCTGTACACCGGGGCGATGTCACTGCCCACGCCCTGATGGCCCCGGCGGGCCAGCTCGTTCATCACATCGTGGCCCAGCTGACCGCCCACGCCCGTTACCAGAATTTTCATTTTGCAGCCTCCTTACAGATACTGGATGGCCCGGCTGACGGCCTTTTCCTTTCCGCCACCGGTAATGGTGCCCTTGATCTTGTCCTTGCACCAAACCATCACGAACTCAATGGCCATCAGGGCGGCAAACTCCGCCAGCATGACCAGGAAATACTTCACATCCGGCGCCGCGGCGGTATAGAACCGCTTCCCCACGGCCACCAGCACCGGCGCGATATACCAGGGCAGATGCGTGGCCATCAGGAACATGGAGTTCTTCCCGCACCAGATCAGCGGCCGCAGGGACATCCGCCCCTCCAGATACCGCAGCAGCTCCAGCAGCGCCACGGAGCCCAGAACGCCGTTGACGTAGAACACCAGGCCGAAGCGGCCCAGCCGGAAGGAGTTGAAATCCAGCTTCGGACTCAGCAGCGACAGCCCCAGGTTCACCGCCAGCAGCACCACCAGGATCAGCGGCCTGCTCAGCCGTTTGGGGTCCAGATGGCGATAGATGTAATAGCCGCACAGCATGAACCAGCACCCGCTGACGCTCTTGGCCGCCACCACAAACAGGTTCTGCCCCGCCTGGGCCAGCAGCCCCTCCGGCAGGTCCATCCCCTCATAGAACCAGCACACCGCCCACAGCAGCACCGGCATCAGGATGCACAGCAGCAGCTTCACGGCCCTAGACCGGCTCTCCGGCCGGATGGCCGCAAACAGCAGCTCAGCCAGCAGCAGCGTGGGCAGGAACCAGAGGGTGGCGATGCCCCGCAGCGTAATGGTCAGGAAGATATCCCCCCCCCAGAGCCTCTCTTATGCCCTGGTGCCGCACCGCCGCAAAGGCCAGGTGCGCCAGAATGGCCAACAGGGAGTACACCCCATAGGGGATGACCAGGGAATACAGCCGCTTGCCCCACACGGCGCCGCAGCTCTCCTCCTGTCCCCGGGCCTCATAGCGGCGCGCCTTCAGCAGGCCCACCACCACAAAGAACACCGCCAGCTTGAAGGACGAGAACCACACAGAGCTGGTGCTCCACAGATAGTCCATATGTCCCCAGATCACCGCCAGGATGCCCAGGCCCTTGGTGGCGTCCACAAAGCCCAGATGGGCGGACGGTATCGGCCCCGCCCCGGCCCTGACTCTCTGCTCCTCCATCACTCAGCGATTGCCGTACATTTTCTCGTAATAGTCCTGATACTCGCCGGAGATGATGGTCTCCCACCACGAACGGTTGTTCAGGTACCAGTCGATGGTCTTTTTGATGCCGTCGGCGAACTTGGTCTCCGGCAGCCAGCCCAGCTCGTTGTGGATCTTGGTGGGGTCAATGGCATAGCGCATATCGTGGCCCTTCCGGTCCGCCACATGGACGATCAGGCTCTCGGGCTTGCCCAGCTCCTTGCAGATGAGCTTCACGATGTCGATGTTGCGCATCTCGTTGTGGCCGCCCACGTTGTACACCTCGCCGACCCGGCCCTTATGGATGATCAGGTCGATGGCCCGGCAGTGATCCTCCACATACAGCCAGTCCCGGACGTTGAGGCCCTCGCCGTACACGGGCAGGGGCTTGTCGTTGAGGGCGTTGGCGATCATCAGGGGGATCAGTTTCTCGGGGAAGTGATAGGGCCCGTAATTGTTGGAGCAGCGGCTGATGGTAACAGGCAGACCATAGGTCCGGTGATACGCCTGCACCAGCAGGTCGGCGGCAGCCTTGGAGCTGGAGTAGGGGCTGGAGGTGTGGATAGGCGTCTCCTCGGTAAAGAACAGGTCGGGCCGGTCCAGGGGCAGGTCGCCGTACACCTCGTCGGTGGACACCTGATGATAGCGCTGGATGCCGTACTTGCGGCAGGCGTCCATCATGGTGGCGGTGCCGATGATGTTGGTCTGCAAAAACACACCGGGGTCCTCGATGGAGCGGTCCACATGGCTCTCGGCGGCGAAGTTCACCACCATGTCGGGGTGCTCCTCCTCAAACAGCTTGTAAACGGCCTCCCGGTCGCAGATATCCGCCTTCACAAAGCGGAAGTTGGGGTTGTCCATCACGGGGGCCAGGGTGGACAGGTTTCCGGCATAGGTCAGCTTGTCCAGGCACACGATGCGGTAATCGGGATGCTCCTTGAGCATATGGAACACGAAGTTGCTGCCGATAAAGCCGGCGCCGCCGGTAACGATAATGGTCATGGCTCATTCTCCCTTTCCGTAAACGAAGTTGCAGTCGCTGTCCGCCAGCAGCGGAGCGTTTTTGTCCTTGTCGGACAGAATGGGGTCCGTCACGCCCCAGTCCACACCGATGGCAGGGTCGTCGAAGCGGATGGACCGGTCGCTGGGATGATCGTACAGGTTGTCCGCCTTATAGCAGAAGTCCACGTCGTCCGTCAGGGTCACGAAGCCGTGGCCAAAGCCCCGGGGAATGTAGAACTGGCGCTTATTTTCGGCGCTGAGCTCCACGGATACCCACTGCAAATAGGTGGGTGAGCCCTTCCGCAGATCCACCGCCACGTCCATCACGGCGCCCCGCACCACCCGGACGATCTTGGCCTGGGCCATGGGGTCCTGCTGGAAGTGGATGCCCCGCAGGGTTCCCCTCTTAGCGGTGAAGCTCTCGTTGTCCTGCATGCTGTTGAAGTGCAGGGCTTCATACTTGGGCAGGGACCAGGTCTCCATGAACCAGCCCCGGTGGTCGCCGAACACGTCCGGCTCAATGATCTTTACCTCGGGAATTTTTGTGTCCAGAATTTTCATGCAAATCACCTATCAATATCGAATTTTGCCCTCAGCCACATGCATCAGGTGCTGGCCGTAGGGGGACTTGCCATAGCGCTGGGCGGACTGGAGCAGCGTCTCCCGGTCGATCCAGCCCTCGGTAAACGCGATCTCCTCCAGTGCCGCGATCTGGGAGCCCTGCCGGGTCTCGATGGTGCGCACAAAGTCCGCCGCATCCACCAGAGAGTCCATGGTGCCGGTATCCAGCCAGGCATAGCCCCGGCTCAGCAGCTGCACGTTCAGGGTGCCGTCCTCCAGATAGAAACGGTTCAGGTCCGTGATCTCCAGCTCGCCCCGGGCGCTGGGCTTCACCCGCTTGGCCATGTCCACCACCCGGTTGTCATAGAAATACAGGCCCGTGATGCAGTAGTTGCTCTTGGGGTGCTGGGGCTTCTCCTCCACGGAGATGACCTTGCCGTTCTCGTCGAACTCCACAATGCCGAAGCGCTCGGGGTCATTGACGTAATAGCCGAAAATGCTGGCCCGGCCCTGCTGCGCATCCGCCGCCGCCTGCTTCAGGCGGGCCCGGAAGCCGCTGCCGTAGAAAATGTTGTCGCCCAGCACCATGGCGCAGCAATCGTCGCCGATGAACTCCTCGCCCAGCAGAAATGCCTGAGCCAGGCCGTCGGGAGATGGCTGCACCTTGTAGCTCAGATGAATGCCGAACTGGCTGCCATCCCCCAGCAGGCGCTCAAAATTGGGCAGGTCCGTGGGGGTGGAGATGATGAGGATATCCCGGATCCCCGCCAGCATCAGGGTAGACAGCGGATAGTAGATCATGGGCTTGTCATACACCGGCAGCAGCTGCTTGCTGGTGACCATGGTCAGGGGATACAGGCGCGTGCCGGCTCCGCCGGCCAAAACGATACCTTTCATGAGATGGCTCCTTCCTTATGTTCCTCCGCGGCCCCTTGTTCCTTGGGCCATACGGTGTAAAAATGCTGCCCGATCCGCTGTTCCGGCGGCGGGGGCGTCATGTAATCGCCATAGGTATGGCGCAGCATCCGGTCATATCCGGCGGGAATGGGGAACTCTGCGTCCTCAAAGGGAACATACAGCGTTTTTTCCAGGTCCTCCCGCGGGAACACGATGTTCCAGTTGGTATCCCAAACGGTGCAGCCCACATAGCGGCACTTCTCATAGTCCTTCTGCCGGGCCCAGGCCTCGATGCGGTGGATGTAATGGGCACTTCCGTGGAGCCGGGCCCAGGCAAAGCCCGCCAGCTTGGCGGGGGTGTGAAGCCAGCCCCGGCGGCTGGGCGTGAACCGGTCAGCGGCGCAGCAGTTGATGAACTTCACATCCCGCATGGGCTGCTGCACCCAGGCCCTGGCCTCCTCCTCCGTGTCACCGCAGCCGTCCAGCGGATAAATGTCCACAAACAGGCCCAGGCCGTAATCCCGGATGCCCTGGTATTTCACCCGGTAGCGGGTGTCGCTGAAGCGGGCGATGGGGTACACATACCGGGGGTTGTCGTCCACGGTCATCAGGCGCATGGGCAGAAGCTCCTCCCGGTGCCGGCGGCAATATTCCACCAGCCTGTCAAAATCCGGTCGGGGCATGGCCACGTCCAGGTCGTCATCCCAGGGGATGAAGCCCTTGTGGCGGATGGCCCCGATGAGGGTCCCATAAAACAGGAAGTACCGCAGCCCCTGCTCCCGGCAGATGCCGTCCAATTTTTTGAGAATGTTCAGAGCGCCCTCCTGCATTTGTCGCAGTGTCAGTTCCTCCACTTATCTCACTCCTATCCGATATTTCGTCTTTATCTGTCTATTTCTGTCCCGATACGCAGCGGGATGTCCCGCTTTTGCCCGGGTTTTGTCCCGATTTTATGCCGATTTTTTGCGGAACACCGCAACGAGTCTCATAACCTGATCCCGGTGCCGGGCAGCCCACAGGGCGCACACGCCCAGTCCCGCTGCCAGCAGCCCCATCCGGACCCAGAACAGATCCGTGAGTGCCACCGTCACCAGCGACACCACCGACACCACTCCCAGCCAGAAGAACTGCTGGAGAATGTCATACACCATGCCCTTGTGGACCCACCAGGCAAATACCACATGCAGCAGATAATACAGCAGGTAGCACGCCACCGTGGTATACGCCGCCGCCACATAGCCGAAGGATGGAATGAACACGGCGTTGAGCAGGATGTTCATTCCCGCCGCCAGCATGGTGCCCAGAGCGATGAGCTTGGTCTTTTTATAGTAATACTCCACCGACGAGGGCAGGGTATACAGAAATGCGTAGTACATGGACAGGACAATGGGCATGGTCACATACCGGCTGTCGCTGTATTTGGAGCCGCCGGCAATGAGGATGACCTCCGGAGAGATCAGCGCCAGGGCCATGGCCCCGATGGACACAAACACCACATACGCCGAGGCCGCCCGGCGAATGGCCGGATACTCCCTGGCCTTCATCTTTTCAAAGAACCAGGGCGCCCAGGCGGTGTCCATGGAATTGGTGATGACCTGGAAGATCATCCCCACATTATAGGCAAAGCTGTAAAGCCCGGCCTCGGTGCTGCCGATGATGGACTTGATCATAATGCGGTCAAACTGGTTCAGCAGCAGCTGGCTCAGGCCGTGGGGCACGGTGGGCAGACTGATGCCCATACCGTAGCGCCAGTATTCCCGGCTGACCAGGGGCCGCTCCTTCCGCCACAGGCGGACCACCACATAGATGCCCACCAGCACCGCAGGAATCAATGTGCCCAGAATGCGGCCCAGATACCCCTGGCCCCGGCATAGGGTCAGAATCAGCAGCACAGAACCGCCAATGCCCGCCACGGCATAGACCAGGCTCAGCACCAGGTATTCCTTATACCGGTAGTCCACCGACAGCACGGAGTTGTAGAAGGTCAGCATGGCCATGCCGAAGCTCTCCAGCACGATCAGCGCCGGAAGATATGGCTGCTCCAGGCTCAGGGCCCGGGCCAGCGGCGCGGCAAACACCAGGCTCAATGCCAGCAGTAGCAGGGAATTGCCGATGACCAGCAGCGTCACCGAGGAGCAATAGGACCCGGTGCGCTCAGCATAGTCCAGCTTTGCGTTGCGGACGCTGGTGTGGAGGGTGAAGCCCGCCAGCACCGTCATGATCATGACATAGGAGCTGAAGGTGCTGTAAATGCCGAAGTCCTCCACCGTCATCAGCCGCGCAAACAGCGGGATGGCCAGGAAGGACAGGCCCTTCACCAGCATATTGCCCACTGTGTAGCCAAGGCCGGCCTTCAGGGCTTTTTTTCCGCTTGATTCATTTGCCATTGCAATAAACTCTCCTGTTGCGTGGGATTCAGGCGTTCTGCTCCTCCAGCGCCTGGGGGACCGACAGGGTGACGGCATACCAGGCGATGCCCAGCACGGCGTTCATCCAGGGGTTGAACCAGGTGACGATCCAGAAGGTGCACAGGCCGCAGACAACGGCCGCCCCCTCCGGGCACTCCCGCAGCAGCGAACGCCGCCGCAGGCACCACAGCACCACATAGCCAAAGGGCAGCATGTACAGCAGCAGCCCCACGATACCCGTCCGGGCCAGCATGTCCAGATAGAAATACTCGTCCACGCCGCTGTCCCGGCTGGCGGCCGCAGCGCCCAGGCCGCAGCCGATGATGGGACTGCGGCGGATGCAGTCCTTGAGGCCGTCCTGGGTTTCCTGGCGGAACTGGTCGGATTTCTCGGTGACCTCGATATAGGAGCGCTGACGGTCCATCTCGGCGTCGTTGGGCTTGTCATCGGAGATATCTCCCCGGATGCGGCCCCGCAGCTGGGAGGCCCAGGAGGTGGGGACCTCCTGGCCGATGGTGCGAGACACAGCAAAGCTCAGATAGCTGCCCTCCAGGACAAACTCCTGCACCGTGACCAGCACGCCGAAGCACACCACGGCAGCCAGCAGAAACGCCAGCACCCGCTTGCGCCCGGCGGGGCACAGAATCAGCACCGCCGTGATGCTCAGCACCGCCGTCAGGCCCAGGGCCCCATACAGGGAACGGGTGAAGCTCAGCAGCAGGGCGCACAGCAGCAGACTCACAGCCAGCACATAGCGCCAGCGCAGCTTCGGCGCCCGGGCCTGGCGGAACAGCATCACCACGCAGCCCACGATCATATAGGGGCTGCTCTTGAAGAACACCCGGACCAGCTTGTTGGACACAATGTCCACCAGCCCGATGGAATGGGCCGTCAGCCAGCGGCACAGGGGCTCGGGGTTATCCGACAGCACCACGGCGGCGTTCACCGCCAGGATCAGGGCCGCCTGGATCAGCGCCCCCGCCAGCACCCAGCTCAGCAGAGTCCGCAGCCGGTCGCGGGACCGGACCACAGCCACAAACACGGGGATCAGGAACAGCCACATGAAGCCCTTTACGTCGGTGATCAGCACGTCCATGCGGTTGTTTGACCGGATGCCCAGCCAAGCACAGAAGGCCAGCCACGCCACAAATATCAGCGTCAGCCAGATGGAGGGCTTTTTCAGGTATGCGCCCAGATGCCGGAAAAGCTCCGGCAGGGCCAGAACAGCCGCCAGGCCCCCCAGCAGAATGCGGACGCTGACAGGTCCAACCTCCCAATAGCGGCCGCCGCCGGTGATGCTGCACTCCAGCAGGAACAGGCACAGAACGCCGAAGGAGAGCTGGCTGCACCGCTGGGTAAAGGTACCCCGCCGGAACTCCTTCGTCATGTTAAGAATTCGATTTTGCAAAAAAGTCACCACCAAAGAATTTGTCCTATACGGCGATTCAGGCCGTACTTCCACAGACCCCGCCGCCGGTAAAGGGCCAGCCGGGCCAGTTTTCCCCGTTGGGGCGCGGCGGCATAATCCGCCAGCAGCGCCCGCTGGTCCGGGGTCAGCTCCTGCTCATAGCAGGCAAGAAACGCCCCCGCCTGACGGGCGGTATCGGAAAGGGACCGGCGCACGGCGCCGCCCTTCAGCTTCTGGAGCACATAGCCCGCCGAGCGGGGGTCCTTGGCACCCACCACATTGCCGCCGTGCTGGCGGTAGTCGATGGTGGCCCGATCCAGGAACACGGCACGGCCCATGGCGGCGGCGATCAGCGCCAGCCACCAATCGTGCATAAGCATGTCCCCCTCCTCCACCGGGCGGCAGGCCAGCCGCGCCAAGGAGCGGTTGATCATCACCGTGCAGCCGGTGACCACATTCTGGACCAGCAGCTGGGGCAGGGACAGCCGATGGCCGTCCAGGCCGGAATAGTGCTGGAACGAGGGGTCCATCTCCCGCAGCTCGCCGTCCACCACCCGCAGGTCCGTGTGGACCAGCACCGGCAGGGACGGGTCCGTCTCCACCTGCTCCATGAGCCGGAGGGTCAGGCGCACCTTGTCCGGGTGCCATACGTCGTCCTGGTCACAGAACATGACGTAATCCGCCTGATCGCCAAACTGCTCCAGCAGGTGCATAAAGTGCTTCTGGGCGCTGCCGAACCGGCGGCCGGAACGGTAATGGGTAATCCGATCCGGATACCGGTCGGCGTATTCCTGCAAAATGGGGGCGGTATCCTCTCCGTCGTCCGACAGAATCAGCTTCCAGCCCCCTACATCCTGGGCCAGGATGGAATCCACCATGGGCCGGATGAATCGGCCGCCCTTATAGGCCGCCAGCAGGATCAATATTTGTTTTTCCATGGTCTTATCCTCACACAATGCCCCGCAGCAGGGCAGCGTAACGGGCCTGCACCACCGGCAGGTCAAAGGTTTCGTCAAACACCCGGCGGACATTCTCCCGCATGCGCAGGCAGTCCTCCACCGTCATTCCGGCCACCTGGGCCGCCGTATCCGGTCCCACGTTGACGCCCACCTGTTCCCGGTCCACCAGCTCGGCGGTGTCGGCGGGAATGTTGTTGAGAATGGGCAGGTCATGGCGGAAATAGTCCACAGATTTCATGGTCAGGCCCACGCAGACGTCGGGCTTCATCAGGTTGAAGCCAAAGTGACAGCAGCTCATGACGGCGTGCTTCTCCGCCTCGTCGTACACCACGCCGCGCCAGTCCACCTCCGCCCCGGCGTCCTTCAGCGCCTGGAGCAGCTGGGGACATTTCTCGCCGTCGCCGATGATGTGAACGGTCACGGGCTTCAGCCGCCGGAGCTGAGCCGTCAGGTCCGCGATGGCATCAATGTTCACCACGTTGTTGATGGCGCCCAGGTAGCACAGGTCCAGGCCGTCGGCCCGAAGCCTGGCCTGGTGGGGCTGGTCCGGGGAACGCTGAGCCGCCAGGTAAATGGCGTTCTCCTCCGGCAGGCCCAGCTTGCGGCAGAACAGCCTGCACTCGGGAATGACCCGGTCCGCAGCAGGCAGGTTCTTATCCCGCAGCCCCGCCCAGATGGAAAACGGCAGGGCCAGCAGCTGCTTCACGGAGCCGGAGGGGAACGTCTCCGGCCACATATCGAAGATCTCGAATATCAGCTTGGTATCCGGGTGACGGCGCTTGAAGCGGGCGCCGTAATGGGCCAGATAGTTGGGGGGCAGCTGGGCCACCACCACATCCGGCGGATCCTGCTCCAGCTCCTGGAACACCAGCCGGGCAAAGTCCCGGTGTGACAGGATCCGGGCCAGGGAGAGGTTTTTCCGGTAGGGCCGCACATGGATCTGGCGGCATCCGGGGACCGAGCAGTGAAACACCTTTTTGGATGAGTGGTCAAAGTCGCCGGTATAGTACACCGTCTCATAGCCCTGGGACTTGAGATAGCCGTCGATGACATAGAGCCGGTGGTTATAGTGGTCGGAGCAGCTCAGCAGCACCGCCCGTTTCGTGGTATGCATTACGGTTTTTCCTCCGTTTTTTTGTCCTCAAACGCCTCGGTGCTTTCCTCCGGCGTCAGCAGCACCAGCGCCGTGCGCAGGATCAGCTTCAGGTCAAGCCAGACGCTGTATTGCTGGATGTAGGCCAGGTCCATAATGAGCTTATCCCGGGGGGATGTGTTGTACTTGCCATAGATCTGGGCAAGACCGGTAAGCCCCGCCTTGGCCCGCAGGCGATAGCGGAACTCCGGAAGATCATTGGTATATTTCTCGACATTCTCCAGCATTTCAGGCCGGGGACCCACGATGCTCATGTCGCTTTTCAGGACATTGATCAGCTGGGGCAGCTCGTCGATGCGGAACTTGCGGATAATCCGGCCCACCCTGGTAATGCGCTGGTCCCCCTTGGTGGCGGAGACGTGAATGTCCCCGGCTTGGGCCCGCATGGAGCGGAACTTGTACACCTCAAACACGCGGCCACCGTAAGTGGCGCGCTTCTGGCGGTAGAACACCGGGCCGTGGTCCTCCATGCGGATGGCCAAAGCCGTCACAAGCAGGATGGGAGACGTCAGAATCAGGCCGAGCAGTGAGATGAGAATGTCGCCTGTGCGCTTAAGGATGCGTTCCTCGAAGCGCAGCTCCCGGACGGGGCAGAACATCAGGGTCTTGTCGTCAAACATGACGCGCTCCCCGGCCATAGCAACCACGTCGGACATCTCCAGGCTGTAATACACGTCCTTGCGGGTCTGATAGCAGTACTCCACCAGGTCCGTCCGCTCACGGACGGAAAGCTCATACAGAAAGACGGCATCCGCCTGGTCCACGCAGGACAGCAGGTCCGGCTGATCCAACCAGGCCACCTGCTGGATGTTATACTGCTTCTTATAGCGGCCGACCTTCCGGATGAGGTCCTCGACGCACTCCCCGCGGCGGGCCACCATCAGGCAGCGCTGGGGCTTATTGACCTTGAAGTACAAATCGTTTCCGCCATAAGCCATGACGATCACCAGGGCTACCTGCAGCAGATAGACCGCCAGCAGCAGCAGCGGCCGCTCATACACGAAATGGCCTCTGTGGATGACGGTGGTATTCATGATGCACAGCAGAAAATGCGTAACCAAATCCGTCAGCAGCAGCACCAGGGCCATGGAGAACACGATGGGCTTGCTCTTACGTTTGCCGATGTCGAAACCGCCATAAACCTTGGTCATCAGCACATAAACCACAATGAAGGCCACCGCAGTAACGCCCAAGGTGCGGCTGGGCCGCAGCAGGAAGAAATATTCCAAGGCAAACAGTCCAAAAAAACATACGCCGCACAGCAAAAATGCCAGCAGCTTCATTAAAAAAGTGACAGACGATTTAAATCTCTTTAGCATAACAAAAATCCTTTTCCGGTTATCCTTTGACAAGTCCGTTTATTATAGCAGGTTTGAACGAAAAAATCAACCTTTTCCCCGCTTTTCGGGAACACATCAGAATAAAACCCGGATGATGTGAGTATTCCCATATTCCGTGGATTTTAATTGGCTCGCACTTCCCATGTTTTCCTATTATACGCACTTTTTCCAGTCAATGGTGAAATAATTTTGAACAATCTGTGAAATTCGGATTGAAAAAACATATATTTCCGCAAAAAAAGCGGACATCTGAAGATGTCCGCTTTGTGTTGGCGCTACCTATTTTTCCGGGCCGTCTCCAGCCAAGTATCGTGGGCAGAAGCGAGCTTAACTTCTGTGTTCGGGATGGGAACAGGTGGACCCTCGCCCTAATAAGCACCAACTATTGCAACTGCATTCGCAGCAACAAACATTATATTCACTTTTCCGCTCTCTGTCAAGAGAAAAAATGGTGACCCGTACCGGATTCGAACCGATGTTAAAGGCGTGAGAGGCCTCTGTCTT
>ENA-OYXA01000038-OYXA01000038.1-human-gut-metagenome-genome-assembly--contig:-NODE-38-length-87467-cov-12.906054_pt1 | contig 87467 bp, 59 predicted proteins | sample MGYA00244212_ERZ653411 | MGnify/ENA primary metagenome ERZ653411 (study PRJEB26926, sample SAMN06165066) | human gut metagenome | biome: ENVO:00009003; feature: ENVO:2100002; material: ENVO:00002003...
TAAGCCCTTTCAGGGCACCCCAATAAATATATAATTGTAAGGCTTTCAGCCTAACTGCAAAATTCCCATTTAACTGCTAAATTCCCATTAATAAAACAACCAATCCATTGTCTCTTCATCCCCGGCAAGCCCGGCATTACGAACTTTCGTTTCCGCAGCCGTGAATCCTAACACTTGCAGATAACCTTTGGGTAACATCAACGTATGCTTTCCAGCCGGAAAACTATATGCATGTACATTTGCCAAAGGCATTCCGTTGATACGGACGGCATTCGTCAACACGGGTTCCGCCTGACCGTAGTCATTGGCTGACGCATCGATTTCCAGTTTCGGAGCTTTTGCATATTTTTTCTGGTCGTCTTTGAAATAAGCGACTAACAATTTCACCGGAGCATCCGTTTCGAAAGTGATGCTTGTGCCTTTCTCTCTCTGCTCATTTCCATTGAAGCGGAGCGCCTTCATTCCTTTCAATTCCGGAGCTACTGCTTCTATCTTACCTGGAACATCCACAAATAAAGAAGTCCCCTCATCCACTTTCACTGTCGGATAATTAGAGATCAGTTTCACATTTGCAGGAGTCCAGGCAGCAATCTCGACAGTTTCAGTCACTGCATTTCCATTCTGTTTTTCTTTCAACAAAGCGAGGTTGGCCTTGAAATTCTCCAATTCCTTCTCATAGTGTACCAGCAGTTCTTTCCAAGTCTTATTCTTTCCATCATCTCCACCGATAGGAATACGACGTTGGGCAGTCTGCATACTGTTGGCATATAAGTAATGTTCGTCCGTCAGTTCCACCAATTTGCGATAGTGTTCCAAGCTTTGTTCCATCAAAGGAATAGCTTCTTCAAGATTCTTAATCTCTTTTCCCCATTGATAATCCAATACCAGTTTGGCAGCTTTCACTTTCAGGTTGAACGCATACGCAAACTCACGATAACAATGCATATCATTCTGCAAACGTGCGAATTCATCTTTATTTGAAGAGACGGAACCAGCTGCTTTATCAATAGCCGCTACTGCTTTATCTCCATGTTCTATTACTTGAGCAACAATATCCAAAGGCATTTCACCCACATGAGGTTGCTTTTTCCATTCTTTCTCTACATACTCTATCAGCTTCTCTCCTTCCGGTCCGCAGCTTTCATAGAATCCCGGGTAGATCGTATATTTGTATGGATTGACAAGCTGACTCATAAACATACCCAGTAATAACGTTTGGCGATTTCCCTCTGTGATACCGAAACGACGCAATAACTTCGGAGCGATCTCTCCGCTTTCTTCGTATGCTACACGGATATTACTTGCATTTTCGTCAGAGGTTCCGTAGAACTTGCCCAACTGATGGTCCCAGTAACCCATTTCATCTGTACGGTCGCGATGACAGTTCCATGCATAGCGTCCCCAAGTCTGGTACCAGATCCAATCGCGATCCAACTGGAATTCACGTTCATTGTTCGGTAGTTTGTCCGCCGTATAAGGCCAGTCCCAATATGAAGCCTGCGGATAAAGGTGCAACGCATTGGCACCGTGTACATTGTGCATGGCAGTTACCGCCTTTTGTACGAAATCCGGAGAACCCCAGCGGAACGGTTCCAAATTTGCCAAAATATGTACGTTACTGATATGAATGGAACCCAACGAACTCAAATCTGTATGAATTTTCGACCAGGGACCACGAGGTTCGTAGGTAGTCAACGATTCACCATTATACTTATGCATCGTATAAAGATTCTTATAGAGCGGCAAAGCAGCGTCCATCACCAGTTTGCAGTCCGTGTCGTGTGCACGCAACAAAAGAGGCGGTTCATCCGTACGTCCCAATGCCTGTAATCCGTCTTTCACTCCCGGAATAATTGTTTTAGTAAACCATTCCACATCGTCCTCCACTGTACACATCGCTTCACCCAGACAAACAAGTAATCCTACATTGGGATATTTTTCAATGAAAGCGGTAATACTCTTGCGTGTATAATCGGCAATCAGAGGAGTAATAGGACGGTTACGGTCCTGTGTTTTCAGTCCGTAATGTTCAGCAAAAGGTTTGGAAAGAATGATATTATAAAACATCTGTATGACAAAGATACCGCGCTTGTCCGCTTCTTCCGTGAGGAAAGAGAACATTTCTTCGTTCATTTTGAAAGTTTCTTCATCTACTTCCAGTGCAAACGGATAATCTTCCAGTTTCACCAATGACGCAAACGGATGGCCATTCCAAAGGTACAGCGAATTCATGCGGTTGGCAACCAGCATATCCAAGTATTTAATCCACTGCTCTTTATCATAAAACCAGGGGAAACTTTCCGGCGTATACGGATATTCGTACACACCATGTCCCGGCAGATAGGTCATCTTCTGTAATCCTACACATGCACCACGCAATACCATTTCAGGACCGTCTTTCAGTTCCTCCGGGAAGTTCAACTTACCATCCGAATCATTCACACGGTCAATCAGTTCACGGCATCCGTAAATGACACCACTCCCATCCCTGCCGGACACTCTGGTCAGATTGCCCGTCGTCGAAATATGAAAACCTTCTTTCTTGAGCGTCGTGTCATTTACTTCCGTCAACAGAATCGTTTTGATTTCGGGATCGGAGAATGTCGTGTCTCCCTGTTGCATCATTACCTGATAACCGGCTTTATCCAAGGTAGTCTGTAACTGCTCCGCACCAAACAGAACACGATTTGACGCATCCGGCGGAGTCATAATCTTCACGGTTTGCCTGCCACACGCTGCCAAAAAAAGTGTGCATGCCGCAAACATGAATAATCTGGTATTTTTCATTCTTCTGATATATATTATAGATTATATAATTCATTTCTTCACTAAGAGCAAGACGAAATAATCCCCTGTTTGTACTCATTCGTCTCTTTTTCCACTTTTCAGCACCAAATTTCCACTTTCATCCTGCTGTGATATGCAAACACCTCATTATTTAAAAGTTATGCTTATCTTTGCCGGCTAGTGTCTTATAATATAAAACAGAAAACAAGAGCAAACAATATGAAAGAACAAACAAATTATGACTATGAAAAATACGTTCAGATAGCACAGATGGCCAAAATGGGATGGTGGGAGTCAGATTTGAAGAATAAAGAATATATCTGCTCTGACTTTGTTGTTGACTTACTCGGCCTTGAAAGTAACCGCATCAGTTTCACCGAATTCCACCAAAGAATACGTGAAGACCACCGACTGCGTCTTAAAAATGAATATATGTCTCTTTCTTATCTGGAGACATACGAACAAATGTTCCCAATCCGGGCAAAAGACGGGGAAATATGGGTGTACTCTAAGATTAATTTCCAAAAGCCCGATAAAGAGGGATATAGGAACATGACAGGCTTTCTGCAATATATTGACAGACCGATCGATACTACGAATGGAAACATTGATTTCTTTCAAGTAAGCAATTTGCTTTACCAACAAACTAATATTTCATATTCATTGCTTGCTTTTCTGCAATGTGATGATGTCGCTCAAGTGGTTAACAAGACATTAGGAGATCTTCTTCACCAATTTTTGGGCGATCGTATCTATATCTTCGAAATAAACAGAAAAGAACAACGCCAGGATTGCACTTATGAGGTTACCGCCGAAGGAATATCCAAGGAACAGGAGTTCTTGAGCAATATTCCCTGGGACCCTTCTACCTGGTGGAATCATCAGATAGCTGAAAGAAGGGCTATCATACTGAACACGCTGGACGATATGCCCGAAGAAGCTGCGGAATATCGTCAGACGTTGGAGATGCAGGATATCAAGTCACTGATGGTAGTTCCGCTAATCTCTAAAGAAGAGGTATGGGGCTATATGGGAATTGATATGGTAAGAACGCAGCGTAGCTGGAGCAATGTGGATTATCAATGCTTCTCCTCCCTTGCTAATATTATCAGTATTTGCATCGAATTGCGAAAGTCGGAGTTACAAGCCAAAGAAGATCGTCTAGCTTTGGACAACAGCGAGAAGATATTGAGAAACATCTATAAGAATCTTCCGGCAGGCGTCGAACTTTACGACAAAGACGGTTATCTGGTAGATATTAATGATAAAGAGCTTGAAATATTCGGCTTGTCTGACAAGAATGAGGCATTGGGAGTTAATCTGTTCGATAATCCCAATATTCCTTCAGAGGTTAAAGAGAGATTGAGAGCGAAAGAAGATGTAAATTTCTCCATCAATTATGACTTCTCCAAAATAAATCAATATGTAGATAGCCGGAGAAATGGGATTATTAATCTTAACACTAAAGTTACTGCTCTCTATGATTCTCAAAATCGATTTATCAACTATCTGTTTATCAATATAGATACGACGGAAACGACCAATGCATACACCAAGATACAGGAGTTTGAGAATCTGTTTCTTCTCATCGGTGATTACGCCAAGGTAGGATTTGCTCATTTCAATGTATTGACAAGAGACGGATATGCCCAAGATACATGGTACAGGAATTTGGGAGAGAAAGAAGGTATTCCCATGCCACAGGTTATCGGAGTATATGCACATGTGGTTCCTGAAGATCAGGCTGTTCTGAAAAACTTTGTAGGTGAAGTGAAAACGGGAAAGGCAACCAGTTTGCGTAAAGAAGTTCGTGTATGCAGGGAGAATGGCAAATATACATGGACCAGCATTAACGTAATGGTCAGAGATTATCGTCCGCAAGACGGCATTATTGAGATGTTGTGTATCAATTATGACATCACGCCTTTGAAAGAAACTGAACAGAAATTGATTATTGCCCGTGATAAAGCGGAAGAACTGGATCGTCTGAAATCGGCTTTCCTGGCTAACATGAGTCATGAGATCCGTACTCCTCTCAATGCTATTGTCGGCTTTTCCAGTCTTCTGGCAGAAACGGATAGCAGAAGCGAACGGCAGGAATATATCAAGATTGTGCAAGAGAATAATGAACTTCTCTTGCAACTGATATCGGACATTCTCGATCTTTCGAAAATCGAAGCGGGAACATTCAATTTTGTATATACCAACGTGGATGTAAACGAGACTTGTTCTGAAATTATCAAATCAATGGGAATGAAAGTAGGTAAAGGTGTTGAACTGATTCTGGAGGAACCATTCCCGGAATGTTATATCTATACGGATAAAAACAGATTCACCCAAGTAATCAGTAACTTTATAAATAACGCCTTAAAGTTCACCCAGCAAGGCTGTATCACTTTGGGATATGAACAAGTATCCCATCAGAAAATAAAATTCTATGTGCGCGACACCGGAATGGGAATACCGGAAGAAAAGCAAAAGAGCGTATTTGAACGTTTTGTGAAGCTGAATACTTTTGTTCAGGGTACAGGACTCGGACTTTCTATCTGTAAGAGCATTGTTTCCCAAATGGGAGGAGAAATTGGCGTGGATTCAACCGAAGGAGTAGGTTCCTGCTTCTGGTTTACACATCCGTATCACGCTGCTGACTAGACTGACTATATGTGAAAGGGGGTATTCAATGAATGATGGTTAATACTTATAATAACGAATAACTTCCAATAAGGAAAAAGAATTGTACCTTTGCATTTTATTATTATCATAGTTATGCAAAAGTATATAGAAACACCCCGTCTGATTCTCCGCGACTGGAAAGAAGAAGACATCCCGTTTTTTGCCCGTATGAATGCCGATCCGAATGTGATGGAGTTTTTTCTTAATTCATTGTCATCGGAAGAATCATTTGCCTTTTATCAGCGTATTCAAAATGAGTTCCAAACCTGTGGCTTCGGTTTGTATGCCGTAGAACGAAAAGAAGATCATGCTTTTATGGGCTATACCGGACTACATCAGATTACATTTGATGTTGACTTTGCTCCGGGCATAGAAATAGGCTGGCGGTTAGCACACGAATATTGGGGACAGGGTTATGCTCCTGAAGCTGCAAATGCATGCTTGGAGTATACGCGCAATAAAACGGATATAAAAGAACTCTTTTCTTTTACTTCCTTTCTCAACCAACGGTCAGAACGTGTAATGCAGAAAATAGGAATGGAACGAGTGAGGGAATTCGATCATCCGCTTGTCCCTGGTGAACATCCGTTGTGCAGACATGTGTTGTATCACATCAAATTTTAAAGAGCTATTGACTTTCCTCTTTTTATTTCGTATATTTGCAATAACCAATTAGCAGACAACAGATATGATATATACAAAAATAAAGACATAAAGAGAATTTACAGAAACATAAATATGTGTCTGAAAGAATAGAAATGGGGTGGAATCTACATAGATTTCACCCCATTTTGTTTAATATATTCGTGCCTACTTAGTGAATTATCCCGAATATCGTTTATTATAAATGTAAGACCCGTTTATAATAAACTGTTTCATTATTTATTAAAAATGCAAATTGAGTTTATTAGCATCCTGTATAATAAAAAGAAAACAGTTTAAGAGTAAGAATAGTACGAACACAATATTTACAAATATATCTATACATTTGAGATAATAAATGAGCTTTACACTAATATTCTTTTCTTCTTATTACTCATAACAACCCAAACTATAACCATCATTGTATTACTCCATATTATCCGTTTTAGGTCTTAAAAAGTAGATTTGTAGTCCTAATGCAAGTGCAACGACAATACTAAGCATAGCAAATCCTTCGCCCAGACTTCCACCGTCCGTCCATTTTCCCAATAATTGAGTTACTGCAGCTCCTGCAAAAACTCCTGTCATGTTCATAATACCATATGCCGTCCCTCTATATTTAGCAGAAACGAACTGGCATAAAATAGGCATATTATTGGCATCGAAAATACCAAAGCCGATGCCGAATAACAATCCTGCACCTATTACGCTAATGAAACCGTGTCCGAAACCTAGCAATAACAGTGCGGGGATGGTCATCCCCAGTCCGATTGCCCCTGTATAGACACGTCCGCGGATATTCTTCAGCACCCATCTATCCGACAAGAATCCTCCCAATATTACTCCGACAAATGAAGATAGGGCAATGGTAATCGTAGATATTGGCCCTGCCTGTGACATTGGAATATCCAGATTCTCCGCAAATAGCGTTGGTAACCAGTTTTTTGTAGCCCACCCCGGTAAACTTGGAGCCGCAAAATAAAATAATATCACCCAAAAAGAAATATTTGAAAATAACAGTAATAGCCCTTTTCCTATTGAATTCCCCTTGCTAATGCCATTAGCAACAACCTTTTCTATTTTCATTCGGACAGGATTCTCATGCAGGAAAAAGATAAGAACCACAGAATAAGCAATACCTACAATGCCAAACCAGTGAAAAGTGCTCTGCCAGGAAAATGCAGCGGCTGCCGTAGCTCCAAACCCACCGATTGCCTGACCGACATACAGTCCGGTCATGTGAACTCCAATTGCCAATGAGCGTGATTTGTCCTGATGCCAATCCGCTATCAAGGACAGAGCGGAAGGAATATACAATGCTTCACTAATCCCCATCACTGCACGCAAACCATATAATTGCTCAAACGTCGTGGCATATCCCATCAGGAATGTTACAGCCGACCAAACAAACAAGCTTCCGACGATTAACCATTTACGACTAAGCCTGTCTGCAATAATTCCGGCAACCGGGCTCATAAAGCCGTAAATCCAAAGAAAGACTGCCATTAATGCACCGAAAGCTTCTGCCTTCGTCAGCTCTACAATATCTATTTTCATTGCTTCCTGCATTGTAGAAAGCATTTGTCTATCCATGTAGTTGAGCAACGCTACTACCCAAAGCAACGCAACCACTACCCATGGATAAATATTTTTATTTTTCATGGTAGTTGTATTTAAAAGATTTTTGAGACTGTTTACTTAGACTTTTACTTTAGCTATCAGTTTGCGTATCCAGCCTTTACCGATAGCCGGAGCATGGGGGTCCTCCGGATATACAATGACGAATTGTCCGGGCAAGAGATTGATGAAAGTAGTAGGAACGTCACCATATAGGGCACAATCACTCTTTTTATCATAAGCTTGCCTTTCCACTTTTAATTCTTCCAAGGCTTTCCAACCAATGGTTTCTTTGCCTTCAAGCAATATGTGCACATCAATATAATCGTGATGCAGTTCTAATAAACGCTTTCCTTCAGGAATACATTCAGGATAGATATTATTGACAATCAGATTATCACCATCCAGTCTGATAGTTCCCAGTTCCTCGTGCAACAGATCGTGCGACTTCACATAATCGAAAAGCTGTTTGAACAACGGGTGAAGTTTCTCCACCCGTTGGCTATTTTGTAAATTGGATACAATCATCTTATTTCTTTTTTTATTTCAGACATTATTTCCTCACAAAGCATATATCCTTTTGTCATCATGCGAGGGATATGAAAAGGTCCTTTAAACAAATTTCCTTTTGCCGGCTGGGCGACCGTTCCATCCCGATGCAGATAGCCATACCACTCTCCGTATTCTTTGTCCGGGAAATGTGTATATGTCCACTCGCTGATTTGTTGATGCATCTTCAGGTATTTCTCTTCTTTCGTCATCAGATAGGCATACAGGGTAGCGATAATTGCTTCTGTTTGCGGCCACCAGAATTTCATATCCTGCGCATAGTCCTGCGAAGGAAGATTCCTGCAATCTTTGAAATTGATAATACCGCCGGATTCTTTGTCCCAGCCCCACTCCCATGACCAGTCTAAAATTTTCAGCCCCAGTTCTTTTATGTTTTGATCCCTTCCCCGGAGCTTGGATTCTTCCAGTAAAAACCAAGCTGTTTCGATACAATGCCCCGGATTGATGGTACGTCCCATATTGGAGTCTATAAATTCTCCGTTCGGTCCTACGGTTTCCAATAATGCCTTGAACTCCGGATGTAGGAAATCTTTTTCCAGACAGCTAATGGACTCGTCAATCTGCCGTGTCAGACATTCGTCTTGAATAGCTTCCCTGATTCGGGAAGCTACATTTATCAATATCATGGTGATGGAATGTCCTTTCATGGGGAGCGTATCTCTATATTTGGGAGCAAGCAGCCCAGGAGTTTGCAGGAAATATTGCATACGTTTGAACAGTTCGAGTGCCTTCACCGCATACGTCTTATCCCCCGACGCTATCGAATATTCGGACATCGCTATGGCTGCAAATGACTCGGAGAAAATGTAACGGCGCTTACGTAAAGGGCGACCGTCCGCTGTCACTTCAAAGTACATACGCCCATCCGAATCAAAGCAATACTTCTCTATAAAGTCTAGTGTGCTTTTTGCGGCTTGCAGCCATGCCGGGTTCTTTTCTATATGATTATAGGCATAGGAACAAGTAAATGCAAAACGCCCCTGAAACCAAACGGATTTTGTACTATCCATTAATGCACCGTCGCGATCTACACAAGTATATATACCACCATTCACTCTATCCAGTCCATACTTTATCCAAAAGGGCATGATATTATTCTGCATATCATCCTTATAGGTATTAGCCCATTGTTGTATATAGTCAGTAATATTCTTCATACGTCCTCCTGTTAGAATTTATTGCAACGTTCGAAGAACCGGATTTCTTCCAGTTCCGCTTTCATCTGTTTTTCTTCGTCATCGGTCATGTTTTGGAAAGGAGTACGGTTGCCACCCAAATCCAGCCCGATAAGCTTCATGATACGTTTGCCGCCAACAATATTTCCACGGAAATGACAGATTACGTTAATCACTTCCTGGGAGAAGTTTTGCAATTCACGGGCTTTCTCCAAGTTACCGGCTTTCCAGGCATCAATGATACCGACCAAATTTATACCGTTATAATTGGTCGTTCCGCCGATTCCGCCTTGCGCCCCTCCCATTGCGAGGCATGGAAGAATGGTTTCATCCTGCCCATGAAGCATATCGAACTTGCCGTCTTTATACAAACGACATTGATTGTATTCATACAGGCTTTCGAAGGTATATTTGATTCCCGCAAAATTGGGAATACGGTTTTCAACAGCTTTCAGGAAAGCAAGCATCGATAAGAATGCTCCATTGAATGCAGGAATGTGATAATAATAGAAGGGCAGCTTCGGTGCTCCGGCAGCAATCTCTTCGCAGTACTTTACCAATTCTTCTATTCGTCCTATTTTCGGGAAAGGAGGTGCCATTGCACCAATTCCCCAAGCTCCGATTTTCTGAGCATGTTCCGCCAGCATCCGGCTTGACTTTACGCAGCAACTCCCCACGTGTACAATTACCTTAAAGCCATCCGGTGCAACTTCCATCCAACGTTCTGCCAACTTCATTCGTTCTTCATCAGTCAACATATACCCTTCTCCAGAAGAACCGTTGATGAAAACACCTTTCAAGCCATTTTTTACAAGTAGCTTCGCATAGGCTTCGATTGGTTCATAATTTACTTCTCCATTTTCATAAAACGGAGTAAAAGGAGCATTGATTAATCCTATAATCTTTTCCATAATACAGTTTATTTTTTTAAGTTTAATATATTTAGTTATTTTTCAATTTATCTATGGGGGTATCTATCCCCTTGTCTGATAGTCCCGGTCCTCCACCGCCGGTATATCCACCACTTTCGCCCGTTTGCCATGCCGAAATCCAAAATGCATAGATATCCGCTTGTTTCAGATAAAACCTCAACCGGACTGTTTTTCCAATTAGTGATGTTAGGTCCGGATGTTTTTTCCATGAAATCATCTGTTTCGTCTTATCCGACTTCTTCATTAATATGCAGTCTCTTTTAGTGAATCCTTCTATGGACTGCCCATTATCATTCAGCACTTCTACTGCCAAAGTCCCTTTCACATCAGCATTTACAAACAAATAGTTGCCATTTGCCGAAATCTGGGTTTTAACTTCTACATATCCTTCTTTTCTTCCTGCCCGCATCGAGACAAAACCATCACGACGAAGCATCGCAAGTCCTGTGGCAAAATTAGAATCATGTTTCGGCTTGCTGTTATAGCGTCCACTGACATAAAAATAAAGAGAGTCTCCGACTATCAGAGGGTTACCCGCAGTAGACTGTACATTGCCTGCATTCCATGCATGAAAGTCCTCACTGACAGGAAGAAATGGTTTCTTGTTTTCCCGGTTCCAATGGAAACCGTCTTTGCTCCAACCTATCAGGACTTCATTCCTTTTTTGAATATTCAGACTGTCACAAACATTGTTCTCCGGTCCCTGCCAAACGGTGAAGTAGCCTAATATACAGCCCTCATACGGCATTGCTTCATGATTGTATATCTGTGGACGCAGTTCGGGAAATTGAGGATGACGCGGATCGTTTTCATCGGCATTAAACCAATAACGGATAAACTTATCACTCTTGTTGTCATATATCCTATGTGCCAGGCTAACCAGCATTTCCGGATCTTCATGTTCCAAATAATTGCGTGAACGCCTATACACTCCATTTATGGTTTTCAATGACAGGACATATTTCTTGCGAAACGGGTCGTAATAAGCCGCACAACGGTCGTACAATTCTCCCGAAAGAGCTTTCGGCTCACTCCAATGGATTCCGTCAGAAGAATATTTGAGTTTCATGCTGACTGTGAAGCGATTATTAAATTCTATAACAAACATTTTATAACGCTTCGTCCGGTCTTTCTCAAATTTATCAAGCAACACGGAAACGCAATCATGCTCTAATGTATCTACGATATTGGTTCCCGGAACAACGTCCAGCTCCGGTTTTATCCAGACTTTCCCGTCGGACGACTCTGCATAGCAAGTGACGAGTCCTAATAACTTCCCGCCACCGGCAGAATACCACATCTTGAATTTATGTTCTTCTTCATCATACCATACGCCACCGCTGAATGGAGCGGCATAAGGGTCGCCATTTATATTCAATTCCCATTTTTTATCAGCTTTCAAAACAGGATTGCCAAAATAATAGATGGGCGAATGATGTATTCGTTGCAGATTTGTTTTCTCAATGAATGTTGTATCCACAAAAAGGATACGTCCTGTTTGCCCGCATACCGAAACATTGCACATTAATAATAAGAAAACTGCCAATAAAGAATATTTCTTCATAATCGTCGACATTTTAAACTACTTACTTTTGCAAACCTGTCCGTTGCGGATTCTGGCCTTTCATCGGCCATGCAGAGTTCGCATAGGAAGTAGCTCCGGATGAGATACATACCATATCAGATGCACCTGCAACAGCTTCAATGCCGACATATAAATATCCTCTTGAATCCATTACCGGACTGGAAGTACATTTAACACCTAATTCTGCGGATGCAAGCAAACTACCATCTTGTTTCACTATATAATAGACAGCTTTGTCTGAGATGATGTGGATATATCCTCTGTTATCGACGATTGGCACGCAGTTGTTTATGTTATCTGTTGTAGCATAATGCCATTTTAAAGAACCGTCCGGATTTAAAGCGAAAACACCTGCCGAAGCTTCACCGGTAACAGTATTTCCACCGTTGGCATAAAGCGTTCCATCCGTACCAATCACAACACCACCGTTGACAATGGCTCCCGGAGTCTTGTACACCCATTTTTCCGTTCCGTCAGGATTCAGAGCTATGATAGCGCCACCTGATGTCAGTTCGGCTATGGTATAAATGGTTCCATCCGCTCCTACTGTATAAGAATTCCCTTTCAATGCTGTACCACCCAAATCTTTCTGATAGACAAACTTTTGAGTACCGGTAGCAAAATCATAACCGAAATATCCCGTATTCTTGGAAGAGCCGAAATAGACAGTTCCGTCTTTGGACAGAGACATACCGGACAACACTTCTACATTTAAAGCTATTTCTTTGACTACATCACCGGTCGGACTTAAAACGATTAGTTTCTTTCCTCTATGTCCGAAGTAGATATTACCGGATGCATCAATAGCCGGAGTGACAGCATATAAATTAGAATCGGTAGCTTTGTATGCCCATTTTCTGCTACCATTACTTCCTACAGCAAATAAAAACAAAGCACGGGGGTGTTCAGCAGTAGCTGGCTTCAAATCACGAACCACAATATACACATCTCCATTCGGTCCTACTGCCGGACTTGCATATACCATACTTGCCCCTCCGCCCGGATTCAGTTCATTCATATTGGCAGTTACGTCAAATGCCCATTTCTGTGTTCCGTTTTCTGTATCATAAGCATAAAGTTTCACGTCAAATGCTCCTGTGGAAGTCTGGTCGGTAATCATATAAACCGTTTTACCGTCAGCCGACAATGCGGGTGAGACTGTACTTTCAATAGGTCCGCCCATTTCTTTCTGCCACATTACATTGATTGCTTTAGCCGGGTCTAAGATGGTAAGGTCCTTCTTAGCTGTGGCGCTCAAGCCGTTATCATCAGTCACCGTCAGTTTAATGGTAAATGTACCGTCCGTCGGATAAACGAAAGTTGGATTCTGTTCCGTTGATATGTTTTTTTTTGTATCTCCAAACTCCCATAACCATGCTACTATCCGGCTTCCTTCATCGGGTATGGAAGCATCTTTAAAAACAGCAGTCTGCCCTAGTTCATACATATTCTCACCAATGGTGAAGTCTGCCTTTGCCGCAGTGTGATAATATACTTTATCCTCTTCGCAAGAAGAAAATGCAAGAATACAAATCAATGATAATAAATAAGCTAATCTGTTCATAGTATTCATTTTTTAATTGGTTTTATCTATTCCGGAAATATTCAACCCGGGACCTCCGCCAGCGGTATATCCCATACTCTCTCCATTCGCAGAAGGAGAAATCCAAAAAGCAAATATTTCACCGTTATCAATATAGAATTTCACTTTCAGTTGTTTGTTCTTCAAAGAGGCTAATGAAGCGTTGCCTGTCCATTCTATCTTCGCTTTTACATTATCCCCTTTAAAGGCTTTGCACTCATCTTTTGAGAATCCTTCGATTACTTTATTATTGGAATCTAAAAGTTCCACTTTCATTTCTCCCGTGACATTGGCATTGACAAAGAAGTACGAACCGTCAAATTTCAATAAGGGCGTTTGCAGTTCGCCCGTTCCTTTCATAGAAGCAAACCCGTCGCGACGAAGTGTAGCCAGTCCGGTAGTGGTAATCTCCTGCGTACCTCTCAAACGACGACCGCTCAGATAGAAATAGAGTTTGTCACCGACAATTAACGGTGCTCCGGCTACGGATTGCAGGTTACCTTGATTCCATGCGTCCGAGGTGGTCGTATTTACGGCATGGAAAGGATTCATATCTTCACGGAACCAACTGTAACCGTCACGGCTATATCCTACCATGACTTGATTTCTCTTGATTACATTGTCCGAAGCACAAACATCATTTTCCGGCCCTTGCCAAACGGAGAAGAATCCCAGCATAATGCTTTCATAAGGCGTGGCATCCTGATTATATATCGCAGGTGCTATATTCGGATAGTCTGTATGGCGTTGTTCATTAGCCCACGGACCGAACCAGAATGCACTCAATAATGCTTCCGCTTTCTTTGTTCCGGCTTCCGGGTCGGCGTTTTCATTATAATCCCTCGCACGTACCAGCTTATTCGCATCTACCCGGACATTATGCCGCATGCTATATACCCAAACGTTTCTGAAAGGATTTTTATATACCGTTGAACGGTCGGCAATCGGTTCCGATTGAACTGCGGCACGCCAGACTTTGCCGTCCGGGGAAGTCTTGTAATGGTATCTCCATTTCCCGGATTCACGGGCAACTAAAAACATCTTGTGTCTTTTCGAAGCATTACTTTCCTGTTTATCCAGCCAAACAACAGACGCGTCACGTTCTGAGTTATAGTCAACGATATTTGTTCCGGCTACAACGGAAAGAATGGGTTTTGTCCAGTGAATACCGTCCGTTGATTCCGCATAACAAGTCACTCCTGCTCCGCTAGTTGCATAGGAGCCACCACCTGCCATGTACCACATTTTGTATTTTCCTTCCTTTTCGTCATACCATACCCCGTCGCTGAAAGGAGCGGCAAATGCCGCACCTTTTGTCCCGGTTTTCTCCCAATCCTGTTCTGGTGTCAGTATCGGATTGCCTGAATAATATTCAGGATAATAGAACGTACGTTTTAGATTAGTGGATTCTATCAGGAAATTGTCTACAAATAACTGGCGTCCTACCGAAATATTAATAACAGAAGGTTTATCCGACAGATAAAAAGGTGACATTCCTTTTTCCAATTCAGACGAAGATGAACGTACTGGCGGCCACTGTTCGGGCAGACGAATACCATTGTACAATAGCCGTGAATCTACCGGCTCTTCGCTAGGGGGAGCCACTACCGGGGGATTATTATCTCCATCTGGAGTATCATCACTGCCACCGCAAGCTATCAGCATACAAGGCAGGAAAAATAGTAATGTATAAAATAAACGTTTCATAGTCATTTATCTTTTATTTGTTTGCAGGAACATCTATGCCACAGGTTGACAGTCCCGGTCCGCCGCCACTTGTATATCCACGGCTTTCGCCCGTTTGCCACGGAGAAATCCAAAATGCATATATATCAGCGTTATTCAGATAGAACTTCAGTCGGACAGCCTTCCCGATAAGCGATGCTATATCCTGGTGTTTCTTCCATGTAACCAACAATTTTGTCTTATCCGTTTTCTTCACCGGCACACAGTCTTTCCGCGTGAATCCTTCTAATGGCTTTCCATTCTCATCCAGAATTTCTACGGTCAAGCTACCTTTTACATCTGCATTGATAAAAAGATGTTTGCCGTCAAAACGAATCTTCTCCGTCAGCAGATAGCCGTCCTTATCTCCATGCATGGAGACAAAACCATCTCTGCGTAAAGTAGCCAGTCCGGTAGATGTATAGCTATCCCACATAATCTTGTTTCTTTGACGTCCGCTGGAATAGAAATAAAGTGAATCTCCTACTACCAAAGGCACTCCGTTGATGGACTGCATATTTCCCCAGTTCCATGCTCCTTCCGTCTCATTCACCGCCATGAAAGGCTTGAAAGAAGGACGATAGAAATGGAAGCCATCACGGCTATACCCTAGAAAGATTTCATTCTTTTTCTGAATACCCAGTTTGGCACAAACTCCATTTTCCGGTCCCTGCCAGACACTGTACAATCCTAACATAATGCTTTCATAAGCAATGGCATCAAAATTGTAAATACCCGGTTCTACTTCCGGAAACTCCGGATGACGCGGCTCTTTATCGCTCGGAGTAAACCAGTAGACCATATTCTTATCAGGTACTCCTTTTCGGATACGATGTGCGAAACTTACTGCCATTTCCGGGTCTTTATTTTCCAAGTAACTGCGTGAGCGGGAAGAAACTGTTGTCCCGTAACGCATACTCAATGCCCACACATCACGGAACGGATTGTAGAATGCTGATGAACGATCGTATAAATCACCAGACTGAGCGACTCCCTCTCCCCAATGAATCCCGTCTGATGAGTATTTTAAGATAAATTGCCATCTGCGATCCGTGGGACGGCGTTCGACATTGAACATCTTGTACCGTTTGGACGGATCTTTCTCCTGTTTGTCTAACCAAATAGTAGCTGCGTCACGATTGCAGGTATCTACAATATTGGTTTGGTTCCAAATATCCAGTACAGGTTTTGTCCAGTGCTTGCCGTCTTCCGATTCGGCATATCCGGTATAAAAGGTCTGATTGTCTCCTTTGTGAAGAACACCGGCACCTGCCAAGTACCACATTTTGAACTTCCCGTCTTTTTCGTCATACCAGATCCCATCACTGAAGGGTGCAGCGTAGAGTCCGCCTTCGGTTGTTTTTTCCCATTCCTTATCAGGTCCGAGTACCGGATTCCCTTCGTAAAACCGGGGAGTATGAATCACTCTATTCAAATTAGTTTCTGCAATCAGAAAAGAATCAACAAATAGTTGCCGTCCTACATTTACAGGAATTACTCCCGGCTTTTGTTCAAGATAGGGTATCGGCATATCTTGTGCTTTTTGTGGCTCCGTATAGCGGGGTGGCCATTGTTCAGGCAGGTGTATGCCATTGTAAAGTACTTCTGTTTGGGCAATAGCAAGCCCCGGTACTACCAAACTGAACAGTAGTACCGCCATATTTTTCAAATTTATCATGTTAATTCTTTCTTAGTTAATATCCCGGATTATTTTCTGTGATATAAGGGTTAGAATTCACTTCATTGATAGGAATCGGCAACCATTCGTGCTTATTGGTGACGAATCCTTTAAAGTCATCTGCCGATATGAACTTCTTGAAGTTAGGATCGGATTCCTGCAACTCTGTAAAACGGCTGGCTAGCTTGCCCCAACGGAGCAAATCATAGAAACGATGCCCTTCCAAAGCAAATTCCAGGATTCTTTCATTCTGAATATCAGCCATGGTTACGGAAGGGAGTTCGCTCATGTTGGCACGTCCGCGTACTTTATTTACTGCCTGCAAGGGAGTCATATTTGATGCTGGTGTGCCACCGCTGACAACAGATTCTGCATACATCATCAACACATCGGCATAGCGGATATACCGCCAGTTCACCCCATGGGCACGGGGTTGATTATATACATACTCCTTGACGCCCGCACCTACACCGACCAATTTAGGAGTCCCGTCTGCTTCCGTTTGTGTAGGCATGGAACAATCAATCCCTTTTCTGATACCTGCTTTGAATGAATGTGCCAAAGGATTGGACACGGTAGCAAATCCTTCTTTTCCATTCTTTGCAGGATAAAGTTCTTCCCATTTATAACCGCCGGGACCTTCCAGACGTACCGGATTGCCGCCTGCATCATTTCTCAAATGAATGCTCGCATCCAAATCATTGAATATCATTGTGGAGAACATTCGGATATCCGTATAGCCGTCCTTGTCTACCGAATTCACAAATGCGTTATAAAGCCAGTTATGTACTACGCCTTCATAACCTACTCCCGCTCCCGGCAACATCAGTCCACGTGAATCGAACGCCAAACCGGAAGTGGCAAGCCCCGGATTGAATCCTGCATTATCGACATCGCCTAAGAATTGAAACTCAAGGATTGATTCTTCATTATTTTCATGAGCGACATCAAAATTATCAGCATAATTTTTAGTCAGGTCATAAGTTCCGTACTTTCCGTCTATAACATCACCAAATTCTTTGGCAGCTTCACTGTAAAATGTAGTCTTGTCTTCACCATAATATTGCTCGATTCCACTACGGTATAGGTAAGCTTTTCCCAATAAGGCGGCTGCGGAAGCTTTTGTCACACGACCGGCATTCTTGCTGTCCCAATATCCCTTCACGGGCAACAATTCTTTCGCGTGTGCCAGGTCTTCTTGAATAAAATCCCATACGGCAGCAGGTTTTTCCAAAGGACGGACATAGTCATCTCCATTGCGTGGCATCTGTCTGATGGGAGATATATTCCGGAAATTAATCAATAGGTAATAATGCGCAAATGCCCTCCAGAAATAGGCTTCACCCATGTATGCGTTCCGCAGTTCCTCATTGCCGCTGAAATCGACAGACGGGGCGGTTTCAATGATGTAGGATGCTTGGGAAGCAGTGGTGTACATCAATGTATAAGGTTGCTCGATAGTGTAATAACTGGCATTTAAGTCGGCACCAAACATGCCCGGTTTGCCATAATCCGAATTGGACGATGCCTCGTCGGAGCGGATTATCGTTGTTTTAGAGCCGGAAGCTCCCAGGCAGCGTTGCGTAGACATATATCCGTACATGGTCATCACTGCGTCATTAACAGCGGACGGACTGGTGAAATAAGCTCCCATACTCGGCTGGTTCGGATTAATTGCCAGGTCATCAAAGATACCGTTGCATCCATGTAATATCAAGCCGCCCGCCAAGATAAATGCGGCATATACTTTCTTATAGTTTTTCATATTAATCATATTTTTAGTTATCAGAATGAAGCGTTAAAACCAAAAGTGAATGTCCGGGCATTAGGATATGAACTGATGTCAATGCCACGTGAGAACAATACATTTGAACTAACTTCCGGGTCATAACCGGAGTATTGGGTCAACGTAAACAGATTTTGTACGCCTGCATAAACACGCAGTTTATTGAACCGGGTTGCTTCCAACCACTTTTTAGGCAGTGAATAGCCTAACTGAAGGTTTTTCAGACGTAAATAGGAACCGTCTTCAATATAAAATTCACTCGGCAAGGAGTTTCCGCCACTAGTGTTTTGGGTTTTCATAATAGGGATTCCTGTATTCCTATTTGTTTTCGTCCATCCATTCATAGCCTCTTTGACTACATTATTGGAATAATCAAAATAATAGGTGTACTTTTTCTGATTGAATATATCATTTCCCTGCACTCCCTGAAAGAAGACAGTCAAATCAAAGTCTTTGTATTCCATGTTGATGTTCAAACCGTATGTGAAGTCAGGGATAGGGCTACCCAGAATAACTTTATCATTTGCATTGACTACTCCATTCTTGTCCGTATCCGCAAATATGAAATTTCCTTCCGCATCAAAACCGTCAATCTTATAGCCATAGAATGAACCGATAGCTTCTCCTGGCATGGTAATGGAAGCTGCATCATTAAAATAGCTGGACATTGCTCCGGAAGTAATCGGCTGCACGTTTTCTCCCAATGATAATACTTTATTCTTCAACGTTGCGATATTGAATGTTGCATCTATATGGAAGTCTTTCGTCAATTGTTTCCTGTAATTCATCATAAACTCCCATCCTGTGTTTTTTACGGAAGCTGTATTAACGTAGGGTTTTTCACGTGAACTGTTGATTTCAAAGATTTGCCCGGAAGACAGGTTCAAGTCTATCTGTGCCAACAAATCTACGTTCTTTTTCACGAAATAGTCTAATGACAAGGTCAAGTCGTTGTTGAAGAAGCCCAGTTCGATACCAATATCTGTGGTTTTGGCAGTTTCCCATTTCAAGTCTTTCGATTTCAGATAGGCTGCGCGTCCTGTCACATAACGTTCACCGCCTACTGTGTAAGGAATAGGTCCATAAGCTATCGCGTCAAAATTATAAGGATTGAGGAAGTTGGCACCCAACTCACCGTAGCTAGCTCTGATCTTCAATTTGCTCATTACAGGATTTTGGAACCATTTTTCCTGGTGCACATTCCATCCGGCAGAGACAGAGGGGAAGTAACCTACTCTATTGTCTTTATGGAATTTGGAAGATTCATCCCGGCGGATACTCAAGGATAGCAGATATTTATTATCATAATCGTAGTTCACACGGGCGAAGAAAGAGAGCAATGCTGCATTACTGTCGCCTGCCGAAATCTTACCATCTTCATTTTGGAATCCGGTAATATCCGTTCCTCCCAAATCGTTAATGGTAGAGTTGGTCATGTAACGATAGTATTCTCTCATCCAGCTTGTTCCTAATAAAGCGTCTATTGAGTGACGGTTGAATGTTTTGTTGTAAGTCAGCAAGTTATCAATCGTATAAGTGAACTCTTCACCTCTTGTTTCCGATACACTGTTACGTGTGTTGCCATAATCTTTATCGGGAGTTCCATCCGAGTTCCACTTTGTATAGAACTCGGGGGTATGGGTGTAATTATGCTTATTGCTATAATTTCCACTTAACGATAATTTGTATTTTAAGCCGCCCCAAATATCCAGTTGGGCATTTAAAGAGCCGATTAAATCCGTCACTTTATTAAACTGGTCTGTATAATGTAACGGGGCTATCTTATTCTGCGCCTTGCCATCTTCGGGGTTGATGTAATAATCAGGGCCACCAGAGGTAAACCGTCCTTGTTCATCATAAATAGGTAACGTTGGTAAAGCTATGTTGAAAGCTGTTGTAGGAGTTTTATCCTTATGCGTCAGTCCGAGAGTTTCGGAAAATGAGAAACGTCCTTTTTTATAAGAGGTATTCAGGCGGAAGTTATAACGTTTATAATCCGAATAAATCGTCATACCGGTTTGGTCAAGATAACCAAGGCTTGTGCTGAAAGTAGAGTTGTCCCCACCCCCTGCGATACTGGCATTCAGATTCCATACCGGAGCAAACTGTATCCATTCTTCTGACCAGTCGGTATTCAGGTTCGGATTGGTGGGATTGTCATTCTCCGGTGCATGAGGCAAGCCACTGTTATCTGCCACCATATTGGCAAACTCTCTCCATTCCGATGCATTGAGGAACTCCGGAATATTAGTCGTTTTCTGGAAAGCGAACGAACCGTCTATCTGAATGACGGGCTTACCGGACTTTCCTTTCTTGGTAGTAATCAAAACGACCCCATTGGCGGCACGTGAACCGTAGATAGCGGCTGCCGCACCGTCTTTCAGTACTTCGATAGATTCAATATCATTGGGATTCAATGAGCTTAATCCGGCATTACTGAATGCTCCATCAATGACATACAGAGGTTCGGTAGCGCCAAAAGAAGCGGCACCGCGAATCACGATGTTTACATCTGCCCCAGCAACACCAGCTTGCTGCACGATGTCTACACCCGGTGTACGCCCCTGTAAGCTTGAAGCAACATTAGATGATACCTGTTTGCTGATTTCCTGAGAAGAGATGGAAGCAACGGCACCTGTCAGGCTTGATTTCTTCTGCACGCCGTAACCAACTACTACGACTTCATCCAGTACTTCGGTGTCGTCCTGCAATTGGATAGAATATGAGTTCTTATTCCCAACCTTTACTTCCTGTGTTTTATAACCAATATAACTGACAGCCAGAAGAGCGTCTGCCGGAGCATCCAATGTAAAGTTACCATCTACATCTGTCACAGTACCTGTCCCCGCTCCTTTCACCAATACACTGGCACCAATTACTGGTTCGCCTTTGGTATCTGTCACGGTTCCCGTTATTTTCTTTGTTTTTTGGCTCCCTTGTGATGTAACGGGAGCTTCTTTTGCTTTCAAATATATTTTCTTCTCTCCAATTTCATAAGCTACATTTGTACCTGCGAATAAATCATCCAATACTTTAGAAAGGTCTTTGTCTTTTGCCTGGACAGAAACAATCCGTTCGGGATTGACAATCGTACGGCTATATGCTACCGTAAGTCCTGTCTGTTTAGTAATGAGCGAAAAGACTTTCTCCAACTTGACTTGTTGAAGATTCATTGTTATTTTCTGAGCCGACGCCGCAAGACTTACAGCAAAGCTCAATAACAATACAAGCAATACTTTGTTCTTCATACTTAGTTTGTTTAAAGTTATAAATAGGTTCTTAATCTCTTTGTATTTAGTGGACACACGAGATTAAGAAGCGGGTGAGGGAAAAAACGTTTTTTTCTGAAGTTTTTTTATTTCCAATAAATTTTCGTATGATAATACATTAGTTTTCAGCAAGATATAGTTTAGTTTTTATTTGTAGGAAAATGGGATATAAAAAGAAAAGTCCTTCCGGATTTTATTTTCAGAAGGACTTATAACAATAGATTCGTGTTCTTGGCAATTCGCTAGAAACAGTCTTTTGTGATAGTGACGGTATCCTGTTCACATAGTGACGCTATACTTACCGGATACCGTCACTATCACAAAAGGATAGCGTCACTATATTTTTTGCAATCTAGTAAAGTTCCTGATTCACCAATTCGTCAAAGAGCTTTGCATATTTCTCTGCGACTGCTTCCGCAAACTTCTTTCCTTTTTCTACGGAAGCTCCACGTGGATCGCCAACACCGGTATCTTTAGATACTTTCCCCCAGTTCCTGGGAATCCATGCTACTTTTTCATTCAAAGATTGTATGGCAAAAGTTTTATATTCTCCATTCCCTGCTTCTTCAAGATTGACTAATTCGGGGTGATAGTGCATCATTACGGATGTCTCGACTTCATCTGCATGGTCACCCGGATTTTCAAAATAGTCCTTTACCTTTAACACGGTGTACCATTCACTCGATGCTATCAGGAAGTCAGGATAGTCTACCGACAAATCACGAATCATACTTTTAAAAGTATTGCCTCCATGCCCGTTGATAATAACCAATTTTCGGATACCTTGAACATAAAGGGAAGAAACAATATCAGTCAGTATTGCTTTCTGTGTTTCATAACGCGTATGGATACAGAAGGGAAGTTCCCGTTGTCCCGGATTTTGTGAACCCATGCCGATGGGTGGCATAACCATGCAGTTCACGCCATATTTCTGTTTAGCTATCAATGCAGCATCAACTGCTACATCATGGGAAAGAATACAATCTGTCATATATGGCAAATGCAGATTATGAGGTTCAGTAGCTCCCCACGGCAATATCACAATATCATATTTCCTGTCTTTTACTTTTCCATAACAAGATACGGATAAATCCACTTCTTTATTCATATACCCCATTTATTTCTAATGATTATATTATTTCATTTTTACTATCACTTCTTTCTTATCTTCATTATACTCAAACTTCACCGGAGCGATTTTCTCTAAATCCATTAATACTTTCTCTAATAATGTATTGTCCGAAGTCAATGTATAGACATACTTCAAAACGTTTTCATCTTCGACTTTAAACTCTACATTATACCAGCGGTTCAATATTTTAATGACTTCCGGCAACGGGGTATCTTTAAATACTATCACATTCTGTTTCCACATCGATAGGCGTTGCATATCGTTCATTTTGGAAATAGTACACTGCTGGTTATCTTTGTTGTACACTAATCTTTCGCCGGGTTGCACCGGGTATTTCTTTTCCGTAGGAAGGGTAAGATTAATATTTCCTTCATCCAGACATACTACTATATCCTTATTCTCCGGGTAATCCTGTACATTGAAAGAAGTTCCCAATACATGAATTGCCGGTCCACTTAAATTGACTATAAAAGGACGGTTCTTATTTTTAGCTACTACGAAATAGGCTTCTCCTTCAAGATAAACTTCCCGGGTGTTCAAAGCAAACTTCTTCGGGTATCTTAGTTTCGAATCAGAATTGATATATACTTTTGTTCCGTCCTGAAACATGATTTGTATGCGTTCTCCTTTATCTACCACCACTTCCTCATATTCGGAAGTGCCGAACAGGTCGACTTTTGAGTTCAGTTGTATATAAAGTCCGACAATTAAGACAACAGGTATCAATACGGCTGCAACTCGGAAACAGACACGCTTCAACTTCTTGATGCGAATGTTCTTCCGTATCTGTTCTAATATTTTCTTTGAAGGAATATCATGGTCTACATACAAGTCTGCAAACTCATTTTTTATCAGTTCGGAATCCTGTGTCATAGCAGCTTCAAGATAGTCGCTACCTTCTTCCGTAGCAAACCACTCTGCCACATATTTTGCATCTTCCGGGCTGGCAATTCCTGCCAAGACTTCTTCTATTTGTTTATCAGTAGGTCTATTCATTTTTATCACTTTATTAAATGGACACTCAAAAAAGTCATTAGTGTGGTAAATGCAACAATTATTAACATCTTACTTAGATGGATACGGAGAAGTTTCAACGCTTCCGAATAATGCGTCTTGATAGTATTTACGGATAGATTCATCCGTTCCGCAATTTCCTGATTTGTCAGTTCCTCTTGTACTTTCATCAAGCAAATATCCCGTTTTTGCGCAGGAAGCATATCCACAGCTTTATAAAAACTGGACATCAACTCTTTTTTCTCCAGTTTTTCTATCAGATTATCTTCGTAAGGCGAAGCGGATTGTGCCATCTCATAGTTCTTTGCAATCGCGCTGTTTTCATTACGAATCAAGTTCAAGACATGATTTTTTGTCATCGTAAAGAGATAGTTCTTTAGGCTGATTCCCACACGTAGTTCTGAACGAAATTCCCACAAACGGCTAAAGACATGTTGCACTACATCTTCTGCCATATCAGAACTCATTAAATAACGATAGGCTAATACATATAATAGTTTATGATACCTTTCATAGGCTTGGGTGAAAGCTCCTTCATCACCTTGTTCAATCAAGGCGAAGAGTTTCTCATCATCTGTATCAGTATATTGGTCAATCTTGTTTTTCATTCTTCGGATTTTGTTTACTTGTTTCCAAAAGAACTAAATGTTTCTCTCTTTATGAAGAGCAAATGTAGCAAATTCCTTAGAAAACCTAGAGGTATTTACGAAAAAAGTCCCCGATTAACAATCCCCCATTAAAAAGAGGAACCGTTAATCAAGGACTACTCCACTAACTAATTAACAATGTATTATAAATGATAGGTAACAATTCTTTCTTCGGGTGAATCGATCCAGAGCCGCCATACTCCTACCGACACTTTTTCCGGTGTTCCGATATTTGCTTTAGGTGGACGACGGCTTTTGATGGTCAGATAGCCTTTCCCTTCTGTTGCTTTCACTTTCATCGTTTTGCTGTTCATATAGACATGGATATTGCCATTTGGAGTGGGGACAGTGCCTTCCATCCATTTCAATCCTCCCAACACAGGAGCAATAGCAAACTCTTTATATCCTTCTTTTACAGGTTTCACTCCCAGATAATATTTGCCCAACAGGTAGATAGGACTCGCTCCCCAGGCATGACACAGACTCTTTCCATAAGGACGGCCATACATGGCAAGATGTTGCGTTCCGGTTTCTTCAGGGTTATATTTTTCCCATAAGGAGGTCGCGCCTTCCTTCAACATTCCACCCCAATAGGCTTTCATTTCTTTCATTACAGCATCCTGTTCGCCAAGAGCACAAAGGGCTTCCAGTTCGTAAAAACGCATATAGGGAGTTGTTATTTTCAGAATACTGTCATTCAGCAGAACAGACTGTTTAATGGCTTGTTGCTTATCTTCATTCAAATATTGAAAGAAGACAGAAAACATATTCGCATAGCGGGTGACCGCATCACTTTGCTGACCGTTGACGCGGTTATGTACAAATGCCTGTTTCTCGTTATTCCAGAAGGCAGGTTCTAACTTTGCTTTCAACGCAGCAGCCAGTTTCTCGTATTTCTGTTTGCCATTGGCATCTCCAACTAATTCCGCACACAAAGCCATTGTTTCCAGACTCCTGCAAAACAAAATTTGTTCAAAAGAGAGTTCACCTTTCTTATCCAGATAACCGTCTGCCCAGTCCACAAATACCCAGTCGCCGGTCATGCCTTCTACCATGCCATTCTTATTGGTACGTCCCAACACGTAATCCATCATTGTTTGCATACGTGGATACAGTTGGTTGACAAAATGGCGGTCGCCACTATACATATAATAGTCATATACGCTAAGGAACCAGTAGAAAGTATAATCCATGATTGTATTACTGTGGCTGGTCACAGGGTCTTTGCCACGAAGTAACCAGATTGTACGTTTGACGGACTCGTTATCAAAGAAAAGATAGTAGTTCATCAAATAACTTTGGATGGCATCGCCACTCCATACCCAACGGTCACGTTTGATACCGTCAATGAAAAATTCGCGGGTAGTGAGATGCATGGTGTATGCACCAACTTCCCAAATACGATTCAGTTCTTCATCATTGCAACGGAAATTTCCACGGTATTCTTCAGGAAGATATTCATATTGCATGGAGACTTCTCCAATCTGTACACCCAGCTCGTGAGTTACATAGACATAGCGGAAGGCTTTACTGTTCTCCAATGTATATTCGTTTTCAGAATTACTCAAGGAAGAAGTGCTGCGGATGGCGAGGTCGGTCACTTGTCCCGGTTCGAGCAAGAGTTTGTCCAATGTTTCGCAATATGCTTTATCTTTTGCTTCTTCCGGGCTTTCACCATAATAAATTTCTATTTTTCCTTTTCCGGAAAGATTCTTCAATGTGATAAACCCGAATGTTTCTTTTCCAAAATCATAAAGGATACCTCCTTCGGACTGTTCTGTCTTCGTAACAGGTTGCTGCGGTTCACGCATCAGACTGAATTGGGAAGGACGTTGGGTAGCTCCGTCAAAATTCCAGCAACCGGCATCCATATAGATAGTGGCAGATGTGTCACTGGCTTTTCCACTCTCGTCAATCCATTCTTTATCTTCGTAAGTCACACGCCAGGAAGAGTCTGAATTCACTGTTTTTCCCTTCACATAAATAGTGGGAGGAGTTGCCTGATTCCAGACTTTAATGTTCAGATTATGTTTTCCGGCCGGAAGCAACATGGTTTCCGGCATACCGAACTGGAGCTTTCCATCCAGTTTGACGTTGTACTTTCCTTCGGCAGCAATAAAGATCTCTTCCGGCTCAGAAAGATTCAGTTGCTTGCTGAATTCTACGACAACATAATGACTGTCCGTTTTCCAAAAAGGAGGGAAAAATGCACCTCGTTCCGTACGACGGTTATTCATTTGATTTCCCAGCCAGATTTCGTAGTCTCCCGGATACCATATCCAGGTCTGGGCAAATGCGCTGCTTGCCAAAGACAAGGCACTAAGCAATATCATATATTTCTTTTTCATTTCTCTTTCTATTACTAACAAACTGAATCGTAAGAAATAATTCGTTCCACAGTGGTTGACGTTTAGTTCCACATCTGTTTCCCTTTAGTTCTACAATTGTTTTCCTTTAGTTCCATATCTGTGGAACGAATCACGTATTACAGTTAAATGACTTGTCAATACCTACTGGATATTTAGTAAATCCTTATATCCAGCTTCCAGTCCCGCACGTTCACGAATAACACTATCCACTTTCGGGCCATTGTTTTCCCATACATTTCCCGGACCATTGGCATTTTGCAGATACTTCTCTCCTTCTGTCCAATTATCACGTACAGTAATAAAGGAAGAACCTTCATCCGTATAAAGATAGAACCAGTGATTAGGATCGTGTACATACCCCGGCTTATAAATACTATGCACGCAATTCTCCGTTACATAACTTTTCGGCTGCGAACCGAGTGTGTAAATACCTGCCACATCATACATGTGTTTCGCATAATGATGAATCAGATTGGCATGTACTCTGTTATTACGCATACAATTCACAGTTTGCGTCCATCCCCAACCAAGGCTGATGCCACTATAAGGCACTTCACTGATTTCATTATGCTCGATATTGATGTCCCCTACATATCCCGCAGCAATGGCAAGACATCCCCAATCTTCATTGCCTATTTCCGTGAAATAGCAATTATTGATTTGTTGCTGTGTGCATACTTCTCGACGGTCAGCAGGGTCGTATGGCAAATGCGTTTCATGGGCAGCCGGAGAAAAACTACCGACTAACAGACCATTTCCGGCAATATCGCGGAAGAGACAGCCACGAACAACACCACCTTGCACCGCTTCTTCATAATCCAATCCGGTTGAGCCTAAATGCTCGAATCGGCAACGTTCGAAATCAATCTGCCTTGCAGCAACCACACGAACAGCAGCTGCGGGACGTCCCAACCATCCTTGGTTATCCAACGGATGATTCAAGTAGTTCCGTTGCATTTTCGGATCAATCCGGTAACCATCTGTCAGATACATACCTGCCTGAAGAGGTACATGTCCTTTTTCTGACGGACGCATCCACGTAGTATAGGAAAAAGTAATTTTCTCAAAACGAATATGACACACAGGACGATCCAAAGTTCCTTCCACCCGTACTAATGTCTCAACGGCAGGCACGATCACTTCCGCCTCCTGCATCTTCTCTCCTTCCCGTGGATAATAATATACTTTACGGGCATCTATATCATGATACCATTCTCCGGGTACATCCTGCAATTCGCGGGCATTTGTCAGATAGAAAGCAGAATTATGTCCGTCCGTCGTCACCATCGGACGCGGCCAGGGATGCTCAAACTGAATCCGGCTTTCCGGTTGATGAAAACGTATTGCCGCGCTGTCTCCCTGCACTTCAACTGAACGAATCCGAAGATTGGCAACACACCACATCTGATGTAATACCATCTCGGCATATTTAGCTTTCAAATTTCCTTTATTATCAATAAGTCTGCGAATGGAAACTGCAGGTACATAAAGAATTTCATTCTTCTCATCTACACTGCAAATGCGATTCATCTTTTCGAAATCCTCCACATCACGGGCACGAACTGCCTTTTTTCCATTCACCCACAACTGGCGGAAATCCAATGGACGTCCATTAAATGCCGGGACATCTGCTACCCAAACTTTCCCTTGCTTCTTCCAACCTTTTATGCTGATTTCTCCACTCAATATCACCTTTTCATCGCCTACCGAACGAATAATTGTGGGCGATTCCTTGGTTCCGCTATCTTCCGGACGGATAAAAACCGGTTCATGGAAGGCATACGTTCCACCTTCCATATAGATTGTGATTCCACCTTGGATACGGTTATCCTCTGTCCTGCGCCATTCTCGTGCTTGTCGCAAGGCAGAAGTCAGCGTGGCTTTAGGAGATTGACGAGTTCCGTCGTTGAAGTCACTGCCCTTGGGAGAAATCCATATCTCACCGGCCAATAGCCAGTGGCTGCACAAGATACATATAGCCGTTACAAATAACTTTTTCATGATTTTTTTCATTTCTGTATACTAAACAATCCGGACTATCTGGCAAGAGGCATCCATACAGTCATTTCTCCCTTTCCTCTGTTTCCCCAGGCATAATAAGGAATCAAGCGGATATTTACTGTCTTTTCAGCCTGAACAACTGGCCGGTAAAGCACTCCTTCCCATGAAGTTGCAGATGCCAGACGTGCCATTCCTTCAAGTGCAACAATCGGACTGCCTTCAATTGTGATTTTCTTCGGAGTTAGTTTTATATCAGTGGGAATCAATACGTTATCAATCTTTTCCCCGTTTGCAATATCCATACTTTCCAGACAGTAAACCAACGGCCCGCGCTTCACGACCACCTGATTACGAATCTCCTCTGCTAACGGATGAGCTTCGAGCAAACGGACAGGCATATCCATCACCAGCTCCACTACATCCCCCTTCTTCCATGTACGATTTACTTCCGCATACGAATTTGCCTTTGCATTGGTTTGCAGCGGCTGTCCATTCACTGTGAGCGTAGTCTTTTCGCACCATTCAGGAATACGTAAGAAGAGCGAGAAAGCACCTGCTTTACGAGGAACTCTATCCAACGTTACACGTACCTTTCCTTCCCAGGGATAATCCGTCTCTTGTGTTAATGTCAGTTCTCCTTTGTCTTTCCAAGTCGTAGTCAGCGTATTTGCACCATACAAGTTACAGTAAATGCCTTCCGGACTCAATGTGTAGGCGTAATTCTGTGCCTGACACAATGTACGCAATGTATTCGGCGGGCAACAGAAACAACTGATATATTCCGTCCGTTCTTTCGGCCAACGAAGCGTGTAAGGAAGATCGGCACTGATACGAAGCGGATTGGTATAGAAATATTTCTTTCCGTCCAGACTGATACCGCTCAATACGCTATTATAAAGACAAGTCTCTACAAGGTCAGCATATTTCGCATCCCCTGTCACTTCCAGCATACGCCAGTTGAAAAGCATATTTCCGATATTGGCACATGTTTCATTGTGCGCTGTACTATTCGGCAACTGATAAGGACGTCCGTAGCTCTGATGTACCTTCTGAATACTATCCGGCTCATAGCAAGTCCCGTCCGGTGACGTTCCATCATAAAGAGCACCACAAGCTCCGGTCACGTACATCTTCCGGGTCACAATATCATTCCAGATACTAGTCAAATTTTTCATCAATTGTTGTTCGCCTGTCTCGGCATATACATCCGCTACTCCTGCATACAGATAATTTGCACGTACGGCATGCCCCATTGCACGATATTGGTCGCGGAAAGGAATACGATCCTGATTATCATCCGTTCCGTTTTCCACCATACCGCGAATATCAATCAGGTTCTTCGAAAGTTCCAGATAACGGGGATTTTCCGTAGCACGATACATTTCGACCACTCCCATATAATGTGAAGGGCAAATGGCATTGCGAGCCAGTTCGGCAGAAGCCGTTTCGTAAAAGTGGCAAAGAAAATCCGTTGCTTTTACGGCAGCATCAAAAAGAGTAGTCTTTCCGGTGGCACGACGATGAATAATACCTGCCATCATCAGATGTCCCAGATTATATGTTTCAAAGTTCAGCCGATTGGCAAAAGCTCCTTTTTCATTCTCGTCACCTACTTTCGTTCCAATGACCGTTTGTTTATGCTGATCCCCTAATGCATGAGAGTCAATGCCTTTATTCAGTTCTTCGATAACAACAGGCGTATGTATATAACCATCTGCATGTTGGGCTTTTACGACACAAGTAATAAAGTTATCCATTAACTTATCCAGTTCCGGATCTTTGTTGACAGCATAGACAGAAGCCACACCCTCCATCCATTTATACATATCCCCGTCGTGGAACGGAGGTCCCCAATGTTCACCCTTACACACACCGGCAGCAATCTCAAAATTACGGAAACCGTGAGAGATCTCCGGCGTGTTCCAAGTGTTCCACATACTTTGCAGGGAAGTCCGGCTAAATACCTGAAAGCGATCTCCCCAGAATCCATCTGTCCAATGTACGGCACTGATTCCGGTATTCGCCATCTTCGCAAAACGGCTCTGACTCATATCCGTCAATCCATTGCTTTGCGCAAGTGCTCCCGTAACGGAGGCGGAAGCTAAAAGAAGTAACAGTTTTATCTGTTTCATTAATATGGATAATTTAAAATTTACACAATATCTTTATAAAAAGACGTGATTATCCGTATTTTGTACTCAATAAAACGAAAGCGAAGATTGCTAAGCAACCCTCGCTTTCAGTAAAAAAGATCTATATTAATCTTTATTTCTTATTTATCAGGTGTATAATTCAACTCCGCCTTTCTCGCCTGCGAATGTTGAAATTGTCGTGCAACCTTATATTCATGTCCGTCTTTTAATAAATAACTCCCTGTCTGCTTAAACCAAAAACCGACATTCGCATCTATACATTGCTGCCGGATATCCAATACCCACTCGTAGTCACATACTCGGACTTCTTTGCCTGACTCTCCTCCTGCCACTACCTGTTCCACCCACTCTCCCAGCTCACCTCTGAAATCAATCCGACTAAGAAGCGGCTCGCAGATAATGATTTTATGTTTAATAGGTATTTCTTTATAAATAGGTAAACGATAATCCACTCTATCCTGGTTCTCCATCGTGCAGCAGATGGTCACATTGTCATAGCCATCTCCCCAATCGGGAGGCAGACACTGTTGCAACCGGTCTATCCGCTTAGTGATAAAGAGGAAACGAAGATCCTGCCGTATCCGCATCATCTCCCACGCTTCGGCACGCCATTCATCTGCATCTTCAATGAGAAAATCTGAAGTAAAACAGGTATATACCAAATTCCCCGAAGGTATCTTATACGTACCATTCTTTTTACGCTGCAAGGGTAAATCGAACTTTTCTGTCTTTGTCACCACCGAACTGTCTTTTCCATATTTACCATCCGTCCGGTATACATAGCAATGACGGCAACCTTCACTTAATTTGTGACAGCCGTGCCAAAGATTCCACATTGAAGCTTTTTCACCCATCTCCTTTTTTCTTCAAAAATATATTTAATATTACATATACATAACTATAAAAAGAGTGCACCTTATTCTTTATCAGAAAAAAGGTGCACCAAAACACAAACAAAACAAACAATAGAGCGACCTTCACAGGCAGCCGATCCACGAGGGATCTTTATCTTAATCTGCCCATCTTGACAAGGGCAACATTCACATTTTCAGATCATGTAATTCAGAGCATCACAGCAGAAATTTTCGCCCTCATGCTGCTTATATGTCATATACAAATATTATTATACAATTTGCTCTATTAAACCCGATGTCACTTTACAAAGATAACACTATTCTATGTATTTCTATGAAAATGCCCAAAAAGAATTATTCTTTTTCTCATTCCAAACTTTAGCTATAAGCCAAAACATACAAGCTGAATGTCTAATATCCATCATTTCACATATCGCTCCAGCCCTTCCTGCAGGAACTCTATATATTTTGGAATATCTTCATTATATGCATAAGATTTATTCAACGGATTACCGTCATTATCCAGCAATACATAAAAAGGTTGGGCATTTGCTCCAAACTTCACCCGTTGCAGATAGCTCCATTTATCGCCTACTGTTCGTAAAGTGCGTTCCGTATCATTCTCCACAACATTTATAGGCTCATTCAATGGAGTTTTATCATCCACATACAAAGAGATAAGTACATACTTATCATTGATGATACCACCCACTTTACTGTCTGTCCACACAGCCGCCTCCATCTTACGACAATTCACACAACCATATCCAGTAAAATCGATCATCACAGGCATTCCTTGTTGTCGTGCATACTCCATACCGATTTCATAATCCTTGAATTTGGGGTGGACCTCATTCGAATATAAATTAAAGTCTTGTGTCATCACAGGAGGAGCAAATGCACTAACAGCTTTCAAAGGTGCCCCCCAAAGTCCGGGAATCATATATACAGCAAATGCTAAAGAAACAAGCGCAAGAAAGAAGCGCCCCACGCCTACCCTGTTTTCATCACCGTCATGCGGAAACTTGATCTTTCCCAACAGATATAACCCCATCAGTCCGAAAATCACAATCCATAACGCAAGGAAAGTTTCCCTATCCAAGATTCTCCAACCATAGGCTAAGTCCGCAACCGACAAAAATTTCAAAGCAAAAGCCAGTTCCAGAAAGCCCAATATCACTTTAATTACATTCATCCACCCTCCTGACTTAGGCATTGATTTCAGCCACGAAGGAAAAAGAGCAAACAGTGTGAATGGTAAAGCCAAAGCGATGGCAAAGCCTAACATTCCGATAGCAGGAGCAATCACGCTACCTGTCGTAGAAACCTGTACGAGCAGAAAGCCGATAATCGGCCCTGTGCAAGAGAAAGACACCAGAGATAACGTAAACGCCATCAAAAAAATACTTAATAGGCCACTCGTCGCTTCCGCTTTGCTGTCCACTGCATTGCTCCATTTAGAAGGTAAAGTAAGTTCAAATGCCCCAAAGAAAGAAGCTGCAAAAACAACCAACATCAGGAAGAAAAGGATGTTGAATACGGCGTTTGTTGATAAAGCGTTCAATGCACTGGCACCAAATATTAAAGTAATTGCTAATCCCAGTGTTACATAAATCACGACAATTGAAGCACCATAAGTCCATGCATCCCGAATCCCTTTCTTCTTATCCTTGTTTCTTTTCAGGAAAAAACTCACAGTCATAGGAATAATCGGCCATACGCAGGGAGTGAACAAAGCCAATAATCCGCCAAGAAATCCAGTGACAAAGACATACAACCAAGATTTATCCTCTTGAGAATGTTCTTCACCTAACACCTGCAATTCATTGATTACCGGTTTCCAAAGATCACTTTCCGATTGCTTCTCTACCACATTTACCGGAGCCTCTTCCTCCCCTTTTGTAACTATTATATCTGCTTCTGCTTTTTTCCCATATTTAAAAGGAATTTGAGTCGGAGGTAAACAGCTCTCATCGTTACAAGCTCCAAACTCCAGAAACCCATCCATAAAGTAATCATTTCCTGTAAATTTCACTTTTTGGATAAACTGTACCGTATCTTCAAAATAGCGCACATTCATCTCGAACATCTTATCATAGATGCTGATTTCTTTTCCAATAGGTTGCAATTTACCCATTGTTTCTACATGATTACTCGCATTGATGTTAAAAGTAGCGGAAATAGGCCTATCATCCCCTAGCCCGGTCGAATACACATGCCATCCTTTCTCTATCGAAGCAGTAAACACGATTTCCGCTTCCGTTTCAGATGTCATTTTCAACTCATTTTTGAACTTTACAGGCTCTTTGATTTGTGCTTGTATATTCCCGATTGTGTACCAACCTACTAATAAAAATAAAATAATTCTCATTTTCTAAGTTCTAAATTATAATCTATTATACAACAAATTTATTTCACTGTTCATATTCTATTGTGGTCGTTGGTCCCTTATATCTTTCAGCATCTCTATATATTCTGGAGAAGGATTCTTATTAGAAGTATCTGCATTTGATGGCGGGGGTATCACTTTGATGAATAAGAAGATACAGAATATTACCCAAATAAGATTTATTGCTAAAAAAATCCAAACTTGTTTCATACGTTGTCGTTGTTTTTCTTTAGTTTCATTACGATATTTATCAGAAATAGACAAATATCGTCCATCGCTAACAAATAATCTATGAGCAGCAAAAGTGAATATAACAGCCAAAAGTATACCTAACTCTTCATTGTTTTGTACTTCCAATGAATGTAATACTCCAACTATTGGGCCAACAAAAACAAAAGTAAACAATGAGGTCGGTAGTAATAACCCTGCTACTTCTGGCGACCGCTTTTCTCCCCACAATCTAAGCTGCCATATATATGTTCGATAAAACAGATATTCATATATCTCATATATTTGTTTAAGTATATTCATTCTCAATACATTTATGAAGCAAAATGGGGATGCTCTCACTAACACCTTATCGAGAAGCATCCCCTTTAACTTAAGAGAAAATTTATTTCACAAGAGATTTAGTCTTACTAATATAAGTTTTCTACTTCCGGCTTGTTGTAAATGAGCGAGCCAAAAGTTCCTATTGAGCGTTTCACAGACACAGACGGTAATCTTTGAATTTCATCCATTTGTGGACGTTCCATTTTCATCTTTCCACTGCGAACTTTAGCTTTGCCTGTATTGGGATCCACTCCTTGAATATCACACAAAGCATACCATAATGGTAAATTGAAATCGAAGTTATCCCAATCTCCAAAAGCATACGGAAACGCATTATCAATATCATCCGTATAGTCTGCATTTTGATTATTCAGCATTACATCTGGCTCAATTCCATCGGCATAATCCCCCCAATCCTTTGCATTGAACGAACGGAAAGTAATCGGAGCAAATTCGTAATAAGAGTTACCATATTTATACTCTTGCACCTCCATACCAACATTTTTTCCTTCAGTACGACTACCAAATAGTTTTACAGGGAAATCAATTCCTCTTAATCCACTAATTACCAATTCACTGGAAGAAGCTGTCTCTTCCGAGCAGATAATCCGTATGGAATTCAAACCTAAATCATCTCCATCACCAAACCGAATATACTCATCTGCACCAGAACTACGTTGCATCCTCATGAAAACATCAGAACGATGTGAAGAACCTGCAATAGAAGCTGATAAATAGCGTGACAATTCAACCGCACCTCCGTAATTATAACGTAAATCCAAGATTAAATCGGTAATACCTTCCGTTTTGAACTGCTGTATCATATATTTTAACTCTTCCGCATAATTCAAATCAAAACCTTGATAAACAAGGTAAGCCACATTCAAATTACCTTCTTTTTCTTTTATAAACATAGAATAAAGTACCGGATTGTTATTATAAGTACCTGTCGTCAAAATAACACTTCCATCTACCAATTCATATTTTTGCAAATCTTCATTAGGCACATAGCGTCTATATCCAATATTGAATGATTCTCCTCCACTTGCATAATATAATGCATTCATGTATTGCTGGTAGTTGTTTTTATTCAAAGTTACCCCATTCACAGCAACAATTACATCACCGCGTCTTAATCCAGCTTTTGCTGCAGGAGAATCAACAAATACATATCCAATAGACAAACCGATTGTCGTTCTATCTGCCATATAGGAAGAGAAAAATGTTCCTAATCCTGTTCCTACCATGCTTGTAGCACGAGTTGTGGCACGAGTATCGCTAGAACCCACTTTTTCAATATATGAATAAATATAACGTTGACCGGCATTCACAGAATATGCACGGGAAATTCCTCCATCTTCTGTATTTGTTTTCATCTTCAGAAGGTAGGTAGATAAAAAGTTATCATACGAAACATTTTTGCAATCAACTTCCAGTGTATTATACTCATCCTTGAATAGATAATGTTCCTTCAAATAGTTATGCATAAATTCGTTTAAAGCAATATCCGCAGAAGATACGTCACCAGATCCTGATTGTGTTATAGTACATACAACTTCAGGTGTTTTATATCCCTCAACTTGCACAAGTACTGTCAGTATTCGTTCCTGTCCGGCTTCATTTTTATCAACTTTTACCCTAAATCCTCCTTTACCGGCAGCAGAATTACCACTGGTATTAGTAATAGCCGCCCAGTCCGATCCTGTAGAGTATTGTAAAGAAGGAGTCCATTTTCCAGAAGCAGTAAACGAGATCTCAACAGTCTCCCCATAAAGTGAAACAGTCTTTTCCATTTCACTGCTAATTGCAGTGATTCCATTATCCGTACCGCCAACTTCTCCTCCGTCATCACTATCCGAACAATTACTGAAAGCAATCAGACACAAAGCAAGCAATACTACACTATAAAAGCTATTAAATAAGTTTTTCATCTATTATTTTATTAAATTAGAAATTAAAATTATTGCGTCGGAGCATCTACTACAGTTTTAGAAACCTCGTAAAAACGTCCTTCTTCATCTATCCAGGTAACATTGATATTAGTTGGCAATGTTCCATAAGTACTTCCCGAATAAGTTGTTGTTTGTTTTACACCATTTTGCATCACATACCTGATTTGTTCATCATACATACCAGTCAGGTAATCTGCTGGCCCTGCAAATACATAAAAGACTTTGCAGGCAGACTTCGGTTTCACAGTATAAGAAACGGTGTAGAATTTGTCTTTTTCTATCTTGTCAATTGTTACTTCCGGAACACTGGCATTCCACAAATCGGCGTCCCTTTCTTTTCGCACATAAGTCGGCTTTGCACTTGTATATTCCTTCTTTGTCACAGTCGAAGAAGGATTACCATCAGCATCAACTGCTATCATGAACAGTACATATTCTGAATTAAATGCAATATCCTCAATCACCAGTTGATGATTCTTCAGTTCAGCAGCAACAATTTCAGTAACATTACCATTCATAATTAATGCTTGCTTTACTGTTTCTTCATTTCCCCAATACGGATAGCTTTTGAAATCACTCAATTTCATGTGGACATAACGGAATTTCACCGGATTTCCGGTCGGGGTCAGTGTTAGTGTTGTAGACACGGTTCCTGCCTCTATTGCCACATCCACCGAAATAGAAGAATTATAGGATATTTCCTTGGAATCAGCTTGCACTTTGACTAATGACCCGAGTTGTCCTTTCTCATTCAATGCTACTGCAACCAAAAAGCCTTTTGTTCCCGGTTCTAAAGAAGCTCTTTCAAAGTTTTTTGCCTCTTTGGAAGAATCTCCGTTTGTAATAAGATAGGAAATAACCTCTTTGTCAGTGCTATAATTTGCCAAAGTCTGTTCTTTCATATAAGAATAATAGAACTTATAACAGTCAGTTCCCGGAGTAATGGTCGCACTAACACTTGAAACTGTAGCAACAATATTACCGATATTTATGGTTGCCGTTCCGTCATACGTTAACGCAGGAACGGGAATCTCCACCGCTACTAGTTCTTCTGTTTTATACCCCTTTTCTTCTTTATAAGGGATAGCCCAAAGTACGTATGTTGTTCCTGGTATTACTTTCGGAAGAAAATCCAACACTTTTCCCTCCAATGGCCCATTATAATCCGAATACTGTTTAGTTCCGCCACCATAAGCCAAATCGTCAATAACCCCTTCTGGTGAATAATTGGACTTATCTACAATCCCTGTGTAAAAAACGTCACAGCCCTTTCTAATTGCAGAAACCGTTGCACCTTCAAAAGTAATATCCGAAACCTTCAGTTCTACAGTTGCAGCAGTCTTAATCACGCTGGCAATCACATCATCAGGCAAATATGCACTACCAGCCTCAGATGAAGGTACTGCCCAAATCATATACGTCTTTCCAGCTTCGGGATCCTTACCTATCAGTTCAGCCAACGGCATTTTATCAAGAGCCTCTGTCTTCATATACATACGGGCAGTATATCCGTTTACTAATTCTGCTACAGCCTCTGCACTATATTCATTGATTTCCAATACTCCCAAATAATACATTTCTATGCCATTCATCAAAGTAGTAGAAACTGTCTGCCCCACAGTAGATATAACTATAGGAGCATCCCCTATGATTACGGGAATCTCTGCGATAATACTCTGTCCGTTGGATGCAACAGCCATTATAGCTACTTTGCCACTCGTCTCTGCATACTGATTTTCTGCCACAGGAGCAGTAATAGTCAGCCCTTTTCCTGTCAGGGAAGCTTGCCAACCATCAGGTTTTGTTACGGTATACTTCGAAATTCCACTCATTTCAACTGAAATCAATTTCTCCTCACCGTTCGTAAAGTATTGCTTTCCGGACAATATATCACATTTCAGTTCCTTAGATTTCGACAACTTTAATATTGTGCCATCTTTCAGAGTAAAATACGCATAATCATCATCCTGACTAACTCCACTAAAAAGAGAGGTATCTCCCGTTCCTTCTCCGGACGCGTAAACACCGGTAAGTTCCCAAGTCTTGCCACCGTCCGTAGAAATCTCCCACTCTTTCGTATTCGTATTAATGCGAATTTTAGGAGCGGCAGCCGTTACAGGCATCATTTTTCCTTCTCCATCTTTCAAGAATGTCTTTTTACCGTCTGTACTAGTTATTCCCCAATAATAGATACCATCCTCTTCGTTCTTTATCACGGTTATTTGCGGAGCATCCTCCCCATTTTCACCATTACGAATAGTTACTTCTGTCTTATCTGAAAACTTAATTGTATAACTTCCGTCTTCATTCTCCAATACAGAAGCGATTGATTTATTTTGAGATAAAGCATCTGTCAGTGTCTTCAATGTGGAAATATCCGTCTGTACACTTTGTAACGAAGCTTCCAACTTATCCATGCGGTCTTCCAGACCGGAAATTGAGTTTTTTAAATCATCGTCATTATAACATGACGACAACATTACCACACATACTGCCAGGAAACATACATATTTCCCCATACTACATAAAAAATATTTTCTTCTCATATCCATGATAATTTAGATGATTAGAGAAAACCGCACGACAGACTTTCACGCTATCGTGCGGAATAATTGCGCCAATACTATTTATTTGGCGTGAGGATGTTTACCCAGTTTTTTCAAATCAAGATAAATAGTACTTCCGCTCATCATCGCACCAGGAGCACTCTTATCTACTTTCTCCTTAATAATCGTATTTGCAGGAATCTGTCTATCTTTCTTTATAACTTGTGGTTTTGTTGTTCCTATCATACCCTTTACTGATTTCGGAGCATCCGGGAACAATACAGAAGGATCAGTAATGATACCTTTATCTTTATCATAGAATACAGTATAAAGATCACCAATAACTTCATTGCCATCACTATCTGCCCCAATTGGTACACATAAAGCAACTAAACGTTTGGCTTCACTTGTCTTATCGTATGATTGAGTCGTTGAATTTACTGTTGTCAAGCCATAATCCAAACAATGTTCCTTCCATACATCCATACACTCCTGATAGGTATAATCACCACTTGCAGAATACGTATCTTCAAGAATTGTATGATAAACTTTAGCCACATCCTTTATAATGGAAAACTGGACAGTGAAATTATTCATTTCACTCATATATGCACGTAATTCCATAGTTGGATTCGGACCTGCCACAATTGCTTCAGTAGTAGCTTTTACAATCTTCACATCCGTCAACACACCATTCCAGTCTTCAGCCATATATGCGAACGTATATTCAGTAGCCGGGTCCAATCCTGTCCAAGTAAAGCTTTCCACTCCTCCTGTTGCATCAGCAGGCCATACATTAGAGTCTTCAGACAGTAAATAATTGATTAATTCCGCTTTATTAGCATCTTCCAGTAAATCCGGTGTCATAATATACTGATGATAGAATACAGCCGTTTTCTGATTATAAGAATAATTCAGTTTCAGACTTGTACGTCCCGGATCAGTGATCGTTATATCAATATCAGCTTCAGATGCATCCGGAGTATCAGTAATACGCGCTTTGGTAGAAAATGAAGCATGCTTTACTTCTTTGGATAACTGCCCATACTCATTACGCCCAATGTAAGCCACGACATAAGGAGCATCAGGAAGCAAATCAAATTGGAATTCTGTACCTTTATAGGAACCTTTTTGAGCGAAATTCGTATTTTTCACACCCCATCCCTCCTGGTCTAAAGTTCGTGCCAAAGTGGTCATGGTTGCTTCATCTGCATTTTCATAAGGAGCCCAGTCAGAAGCTTTAAATATACGATAAAACATGGCAACGCAATTGTCTTTCATTTCCACATTCAAATCAACCATGGAAGCACCAATCCTACTAATTTGTAGATTACATTCCGGCAATTCTGCATTCGGGTCTATTTCTTTCAAATGAAAGTCCTGACGGACATATTCACCCGGAGTCTTGTTCTCATCCAGCCCGATGCTGGTAGCGGTTATCATTCTTTTCGCATCTGCTGTATAACCAAAATCCACCGTATAATACAATTCCTCTTGAGGAACCTGTGCATCTTCCGCTTTTTGAATCCAGTGTCTCATAAAGTCTATATACATCGACTTTCCATACGTATTTATAAATGCATCAATAGGTTCTGAATCTCCACAGAACTGATAGAAATACTTACTGTCCGTATTGGGGAGATATTGTATACCAACTGCATGATAACTTGTAGTAACATCAATATCCACACGAGGAGTGCCTATCACACTCTGAACCGGCGTCTTCAAATAACAAATTTTCATGTCTGCAGGCGTCTGTCCGCCCTCATCATTGCAGCCTACCGTTATAATCAAATATTCCGCTCCCGGCACTATTTCTGATTGGGAATATTTAGAATTTACCCAGTCAAATTCAGTATTCGGGTAACTGTCTCCCAATGTTTGCCTATTGAATGTATAAGCACCCGCCCCCTCAGAATTATAGATAGCCTCCATTATCAAATCTTCCACCTCTTCCTCTGTTGCTTGTACTCCTGTCCCTACACTTTCGAATAAGTAATTGTACATACGACATAAAGGATATACATCCAACCGATAAGATTGGACTTTAGAACCCGGAGTACACTCAAATACAAAATTATGTTCAGTGTTACTGGTAACTTTTATACCTACTCCACGTTCGCCACCGTCCACTTCATTCTCAACCCATCTTATTGGTGTCGGATTTGGAGGAAGCGGAACATCCGGATTCACTGGTACATCAGGTTCTACACCCGGTTCATCACTATCCGAACACGAAAGGACCATAGGACTTATCACAAAGATAAATCCCAACATGAGTAATAAACTAAATAAATTCTTCTTCATAATTAAAAGTGATAAATGTGATTAATCATTTACATATTCATAATCGGCATCGCCATCAATAGCCTTGCAGACAGCCAAATTATTTACATATCCGTTTTCATCGGTAACCAATGCATAAAAAGAAAGATTCTCCGCATTCCATCCTTCTTCCATTATAACAGTATAACTTATGCTTTTCTCTTTACCGGCTGCTATATGTCCCAATTTATCGCCATCAACGGTAGCAGACAGTAATTTACGTACCACATGGTTATGTGTGTAATCACGATAAACTCCCCCGTCATTTTGTTGATATTTCAATCCGTTTTCTACCGCATATAAAATCAAACGATATTCAGCGCCTTTTTCCGATTTAACGCTTACCGTCACATCAGCCTGTCCGTTATATTGTGACTGGATGGCCACTCCGCAAGACGCGGGATACTCTTCCAAAGACTTATTAAATACAGCTCGCATGACACTATAATTTTCAGACAATCCCATTGCCTCACGCATATCGACCACACATGAAGGATAACCGGAGATAGCAAACTTTCTGGAAAGGATCGAAGACTGTTCGATTGTCATCGGATCGGCACTTGTCCCATCGACATGGAATGACATCAGATAAACAATTCCCTCATAACTCGAACTTATCAGATAGTTCAGGCGTGTCATTCCTGCCGGACACATAGCACACCAAGTTCCGGTAAACTCCATTGCACAAATGCGTCTTACAAACTTAGAAGGTGTACCCGGTGCGGCACTCGCAACAACCGTTACCAATTTGGATACATAGTTGCCATAAGATGCCTCAAAAGCGTAGGTTCCGGCTTTAGAAGTAGAAAAGGTATTTCCATCCAAAGTTTGTCCGTCCATCACGGAACGGATGATTGCATCAGCAGTTACATCTATTCCCGCATGCATTACCGTAAAGGTTATAATATCCTTTCCGTCCGCAGTCAACGTATTTTTATCGACACTCAAAATCACTTCCGTCTGCTCCGAATCATCGGAATTGCCTGAACAAGAAATCCAGCATATTCCCACACAGCACATACAGACCAGCAATATTATTTTATAGACATTTATACACATAACTCTTCTTTATTCGTTATACAAGTAATCTGCTGATTCTCCAAGTTTACACTCATTTACATTGTTACACGTATAAGTCTTTCCTCCATCCAAAGTTGTCAGCATCGACACTATCACACGCATATTATCCACATTCCATCCCGGTTCCAACTGATAAGATCGTTGCATGGTAGATTCCACTCCCGCATTTACTTCCCCATTAAAACGGTCGCCGTTCAATGATGTGGACACCACTGCGCGCACCACATTATTATGCGTATAATCATTCGCGCCATTCGTTTGAAAGTATTTGATTCCATCCTCTACCAGATAAATCAAACAACGATAAGTGTTTGTTACGTTGGAAGTTAATTTGCCAGTAATCTTCACTGTACGGTCAGAAGCATTATACACAGACTCAACAGCTACCCCACAAGAAGCCGGATAGTTACTTAATCCTTTCTGAAGCTCTTCTTCAATCTGACTCTTGATACTGATCATTTCTTTAGTACCCTTACGCAGATTGTAAAAGAAACGAGGCAGTCCCGAGAAATTACCGAGAATATTAGTCCGGTAATTATTGGTAGCTGCTGTACTCATGGGATCCGTCATTCCTCCGAAATCCATGTGGAAAGAAGCGATAGCCAATCGCCCCGGTTGTTCAGTCTGAATTGCTTTCAATGTAGTACTAAGTGCCGGACAGGCCTGGCACCCGATAGAAGTAAACTGCATCCCCAGTAATTTATGATAATAGCTGGTTCCTCCTGATACGGGAGCAACCTGAACGGTCACTTCATTTTCACTGACCATTGTTTTTCCTTCATAATAGCGGGCTTTAAAGACATACGTACCCGGCACTGAAGTGCTGAAAGCACGAACACCATAATCCAGGTTTTCCTCTCCCGATTCCTTTACCAAAATCAGGTTCATTGTACTTTCTTCACTTACATCTTTTGTACCCAGTTTGACCGTGAAGGTCACTTTTTCTACTCCATCTGCCTGTATAGCCGTCTTATCAGCTGTAATACGCAAAATGCCGTCATCCGTCCCTCCATTCTCCGTTTCGTCCGAATTGCCGGAACAGGATGACAGCATTGCTAAACAAAGGATCATTACAATTGGTAGAATTGTCGAGTATATTTTTTTCATAAGCCTCAATCATTATAGAGATAGTCTATGCTACCATTGATAGAACATTCGGTTATATTATCCACCATATATGCGTCATCCACTTTACGCAATGCATAAACCACTACACGCGATGTGGCAGGATTCAGGTTCTTTGCATTAGAAATGCTGAAAGTTGCGGCAGTGTGCTCCTCGTTTGCCTTCACAGTAAACCGTCCGTCGGTTGACATCGACAGGTAATTGTTGGAAATAGCTCTTACTGTATAATCGTACGAGGTCTCATTTCCTCCGGATGCTGTTAAGCCATCAGTCACCAAGACATAAACAAGGTCATATTCTCCTCCCAAGCTCGACTTCAGTGCGGCATCCACCGTAATCTCACCCATAGAAGAATTATAAGATGTATTTACCTTAATTCCACAGGTTGCCGGATATTGTCGGATTTGACTTTGTAAAGTCTGTTTGATAGCACTCACGTTCCTGTCTATCGACATGACTTTCAAATCATAGATACAGGTAGGAAAACCGGACGCTCCAAAACGGCCCATGATTGTGCTTGTCTGTGACAAATGGAACGGGTCAGTGGCGGAACTGCTGGAAGAATGAAAAGCCATTTTTACCATACGTCCCGGCATCAGTTCTTCCACTTTCTTTAATGCCGAAGTCATGGCCGGACAATAGGTACACCAAGTTCCCGTCATTTTGAAGACACCTACTTTACGATAGAAAAGTTCATAATTCTTACGATTCTGTGCGGTTACGGAAACTTCATCCGACTCCCAGTCCAGGTAATATGCCTTAAACTTATGTGTCCCGTTCTCTACTGCCGAGAACGTATTGGTCCGTCTCTCCAAATAATCACCGGTAGTTACATCTTCAAAATATACATTCTTCATATATTCGGAAGTCGTCAGTACTTTTCCATTAGCATCAGTCACCGTAAAAGTCGCCATATCTGTTCCATTGGCTTCAATCTTGGCTTTATCCACAGTCAAAGTAATAGGTCCTGTCACTTCGCCGTTATCCGGCTCTTCACCATTGTCGTCAGAATTGCCGCTGCACGCTGTAAAACATCCGCACAAGCATATCAGACTTGACATAAAAAACATTGTAAATTTTCTCATATTCTATATTCTAATTAATAAATGTTTCGATGAACTCAAAATGAAGTAGTTATAGTCAGGTTAGCACCTGTATATTTAGGAATCGTCCGGCAAACTCCACCAGAGCAGACGTACCCTTCCTTGTTACGACCATAACTCAAGGCTATACGCGTACGTGATTTGGCATAACTGGCTCCCACATTGTAATAATGGATTTTATCCTTGCCGTGATTATACATATCACTTCCGTAAATGCTCCATGCCGGAGCAAAATTTATCTCCAACAGAGCTGCCATCCAGTCCTTCTGATCTTCTTTTGTAGTTAGGTATTGCAACTCCATGCGAGTTGAAAAAGAAGGCGTGAACTTATATTGTAAATCTGCTACAAAAATATTCGACAGATTAGTCGTTTTATTCGCTCCGTACGAAGGGCTATATTCTTGCATAGAATAAAGCAAGTTCATTTTGAATGACTTTGTCCATTGCTTTTCCACATCAACACTAAAGTCACGAAATGCCAAGTTACCTATCTGGGCTGTTCCTTCTTTTTCTAAAGCATAATAGGTAGAAAAGTTAGCATGTAATTTCAAACCGCGTTTACCTCCAATGACCGTTCCTCTTTTGAAATGATAAAAGACATCCAATTGTCCGCCCATCTCACCGCTAACTGCATTTGTCACATCTCCTATTTGTGGAGTATGAGGATGCAAGTTGGTCAACATATAGGTATATTGCGTACTCATAGCCGGGACATAATTCAACAGATTCGAAGTCGAACCATTACCGGCAATAATCTCACTATTCATCCATTCCAAACGGCGCCCGGTCAGATTTACCCCCAACCCATTGCCGCTATATCCCAGCTCCAGCAATTGCGCATTGGCACGTTTCCTTGCATAAAGTTTGTCATCATGGATGAAATTATAATATTTATTGCCACCGTCCACATATTCACCTTTCGCTGTAAATCCGGAGCGTTCAAAATTTACCCGTCCCGAGAAGCCATTCGAATAAGGTTTTCCCCCTTCTTCTTCGAGGTCGATATTGATTTTCTCATACCGGTTCAATGCCCCTCCTTCGATACTCAAGGATGTATTTTGCCAACTAAGCATTTCAGATAAGGAGAAACTTACATCTACGCCACGTACTTGTGTATCGGAAAAGTCCATACCAAAACGTGGAGTTCCCCAAATGGCCTTCAACCTTACAATATTCTTGTAATTGTAGGTAAAACGTGCTCCCATCACCGCATTATTCAAACCAAGCATACGGTCCTCCCAACTACGGAATAGCAGTCCACTCCCAAACTGCTCATAAAATGTACCCGCTGTTACGGAAAAATCCTTGTCGGCCCAAGATACGTAATAGTTGGTTAGTTTTGCTTTCTCCAATTCTGTCGGGTATCCCACCAGTACCGGTTCATAGGCTTCCAACTGTACACCTACGGCAAACTTACCTTGATAGTAATCCAGTTTCAGATAATTGTTCGAACCGAAATGATCTTCCGGAGATTCTGCTTTTGTCTTACTATCATCCTTGTAGTAAATCGTATTCGTTTCAAAGCTCCCTGTCAGATAACCTTTTTTGTTATCTTGCTGCGCATAGGTTAGAGTAGACGCTAACGCTACTAAAGCCAACACCTGAATTCTTATTCTAGTCATGTCATTGCGTTTATCTATGAATAATAACAGTTTCTATTTCTGTAGTTTTTTTATCGCTTTCAGTAGTTCCAGCTCACTTCCCGGCGCGTACCCGGTGTGTGAATAGACAATCTTCCCATCTGCATCCACTACATATACCTGTGGAGTCAGGCTCACATTCATAGCTCGCATGAATTCCTGATTTTTATCATACAACATGATAAAATCATCCCATCCATGTCCCTCTGCCAATGCACGCGCTTTAGCAGTAGAACGGCTGTCATCTGTCGAAACAGCTACAACACGGAATTTGGCTTCTTCCAACCAATCGGGCAATTGTTCATTTATAGCGTCCAATTCACGAATACATGGTTTACAGGTTGTTGCCCAAAAAGAAATAATCATAGGTGTTTTGTGATTAACCAGGGAGGAGGTGTTTACCTGTGCTCCTTTCGTATTTTCAACCTTGACTGATGGTATTTGTGCCATAGTACAAGTTAGAAAAGCGAACAACAGCGTAATGCAGACAATTAATGCTCTCATAAGTTCTTTTTATTTGTTATGTTAATAATCTTGTTTTATCTGATGTGTTCCATCTTACAGCCAAATAGCCTGAATTTCTGTATTTGTATCAAGCCGTCCTTATACATATCGCCTATCAAATTGGCATTCTCGAAAGTGACAGTTTTAGTTTCAACATCATATTCTCCGCGATATACGTCAGAAGTACTTCCGTCCAAAGCCAGTCTCCTGAAACGAATAGTATACGGGCCATAAGAAGCGACATCTTCACCCGGCACAATGGACAGGTAGGTTTTCTGCGCCTCCGAATCATATTCATAATACAACCGCCAACTAAATTCCCATTCAATATCATTATCCGGATCAAATCCATTCTTATTCGAACAGACCAGATAGTGTTCGTATGCCTCCGTGCCTTCTTCCGCTGTATTTATTCTAACGGAAAATCCCACTGGCACATTGGAAACATTGGTGGCAGAAGCCGTTCCGGTAAATATCCAAGTTCCTGAAAGCGTTTCATAAAAGCTTGAATCATTGTCTTTGATAGTCACTGTCAGTCGCTTGTTCTCACCAATAGACGCCCCTTTCACATCAGCAATTTCAACATCAAAAGAACGGTCGTCATTAACAAGCTTGTCATCAACGGTCTTAAACTCAAAATTCATTGTTTCCTGCCCGGCAGGAATAAGTAACGTTTTGGTTGTGACAATATAGTTTTCATCCTCTTTGGCATTATGATCTTTTAATTCGAACGTCACACGGATAGTTCCGGTATGTTCGCCCGTCACAACAACAGGCACAGTACACAAACCGGCAGATTCTTTCACCGTCATTGCAGTTTCCTGCAAGTTTACCGTAGCCGCTCCGGAATTAAACTGTTCCTCATCGTCCGAACAGGCGGCGATCAGAACGGCACATAGAAGAAGGGTGTATATTTTCAGATAGTTCATTTTACTCAAGTGTTTGATAATTTACGTTATTCATTGATTAATATCCCGGATTCTGCTGACCTGCCAATTGAGGGTTGGCATCCATTTCTGTTTTAGGAATGGGCCAAAGCATTCGCTGGTCATCCACAGGTTTATCCAGTCCATCGGTGCTTGCTTGTCCCGGGAAAAGCACCAGTCCTTTGCTTTGCGGTTTTCCACGCTTCACACCTTTCCCCCAACGTTTCAAGTCCATCAACCGGTATCCCTCACCTACAAGCTCCCGTTCCCGTTCGTTCATGATTTCATTTAATAAAGCTTCCTGATCGTAGGTTGCATCAGTCCATCCCTCGATTCGCGCTTTTTTTAATGCATTCAAAGCGTCATTACCCTTTTTCACAGCAGCTGCCGTTCCAATCTTTGCATTAGCTTCAGTGGCAATCAGATACATTTCAGCAATTCGGAATGGTTTCGGCTGATTCAAATAGCGTGTTTCGCTTCCTAATGCATTGTAATATTCATTGCCCGGATATTTATTAAAGAAATAGATATCCGCCGCATTACCTGACGATACGGTTAAGTGGTATTTCCCGAAATAAGTCTTTAGCCGGATATCTTTTTCATTGTATAGGTCAATCAGTGTTTGTGTAGGAATATAATCCTTCTTTGTAGTCGGATAACCGATAAAAATAGTCCCCAGAGGTACACCGGCATCGTCGGCACTAGTCATGGCAATCTGCCAGATGGTTTCCGTTCCCTTGTCATTCTTCCATACGCTTTCAAAATCTGTTGCTGTGTTCGATAATGGATATCTGTTCGAATTAACCAGGTCACCTGCATATTTGGCCGCATTTTCATAGTCGTCCATTTGTAGGGCAACACGCGCTTTCAAGGCAGTCACTACATCTACCGTGATATAATTCCCACAATTCTTGGGAGCCGTGTTGACTGTCACGTATGCACCATTAATATACCTGTCATAATCAACAATGCCATTTTTTGCAGTCTCTATACGTTCTTCGGCTTCTTCGAGGTCCTCCAATATCTGTTTGTAAGTATCTTCCAATGAAGATCGTCCCGGATATTGGGTAGCAGAAAGTTTAGGCTCATATTTTACCTGAAGCGGCAGTCCCGGAGTACTTGCTGCGGTAGCTACATCGTAATCGCGGCAAAATAAAGTAGCTAGATAAAAGTAGCAGTATGCTCTTGTAAAATACGCTTCCCCCTCATACACATTAATCTGTTGTCTCTGGGTTTCAGTCAATTCGATTTCCGGATTCTCATCGATCTTACCTACCCCGTCAATAAAGAAGTTGACACGTCCAATAGCGGCATAGTAGTTCGACCAGATTGTTTCTACAGTAGAGTTGGTGCTCTCGAAAGTCCAACGGTGCAACTCACCATATTTATTAGAGAAATCCGCCACTGCATTAAAGGCATCTGCCTGAACTTCCGGAGCTAATACATAGCTTCCTCCTGTCAGTCCTAAATATACGGAATAGATACCGGCACGTGCTTCTTCAAAACCGACTATGGTCGTTAACGCTTCTTCTGTAGGAACAGCATCGTATGGCATTTTATCCATATCACAAGAAGTCACCCCAAGTGTCAGTATAGTCAATGCTATCATAGATATTTTCTTCATATTCACCATTCTTTATGTTTTTAGAAAGTTAGTTCGACTCCGAAAGAATATTGTTTCGTATTGGGATAGTTACCCAATTGGATATTACTGTCTACTTCCGGGTCATATCCTTTATATTTAGTCACTGTGAGTAAATTACGTCCTACAAAGTAGATTCTGGCGTTACTGATTACTCCTGTTTTCTGAATCAGTTTGGCCGGAAGGGTGTACCCGACAGTCAGGTTTTTCATACGCATAAATGAAGCATTTTCCAGTAAATGCGTATCAAACTGCATCGGGGAGTCGGGAGTGGCAATTCTGGTTATATCTCCCGGCTTCTGCCACATGGTAAGCATTTCTACAGTTTGATTGTCCGAACCTGCAAAAGTGGGATTCTCTGTAAAAAAGCGCTCATTATTCAACATATACTGGCCTAGCATAAAAGAGAAGTCGGCACTAACAGAAATCCCTTTCCATCCGAACTGGGTGCCAAAGCCACCGGACCATGGTGCATAGCGTTGTTTGCCGACAAAAACTGCATCTTCTTCGGAGTAACTCTTCGTCAGATTTCCATTTTTATCATACCATGTATTATATCCGTCACGCGGATCGACCCCTGCCCATCTTACATAGTAATATTCTCCCCAAGGTTTGCCAACTTTCATCTTCAAACCGGTATCAGGCAAAGTATATTCATCCAATCCGTTAAACAGTTTAGTTATTTCATTCTTATTATAATTCAGATTCCCGGAGACACTCCATGAGAAATCTCTCGTTTTCAGAATATCCACTCCCAGAGTAATATCGAAACCACGATTACGCATACTTGCTACATTTTCCACACTACTACCATGTCCGGTAGTGTATGACAATGGATAACCCATCAACATATCGTCCGTCTGACGGTTATAAAATTCCAGTTCTACAGAAAAGCGGTCAAACACTCTTGTACTGATGCCTACATTCAGTGTTTTCATGCTTTCCCATGTCAGGTTATCATTTCCGACGGTAGAAGGAGCAATACCCGGTTGTCCGTTATACAGCAAACCGGAACCAACCAATGCCAACGCATTATAGGCGCTGATACCGGAATTACCAGTTGTTCCATAGCTCACTTTCAACTGTAAACTGTTCAACCATGAAACGTTCTGCAGGAAATTCTCTTTTCTCATATCCCACATGGCTCCCAAAGAATAAAAGTTTGCCCACTGGTTGTTTTTGGCAAACAGAGAAGAACCGTCCCGCCGTGCTGCCAAATCGACATAATAGCGATCAGCGAAACTATAACTGATTGTGCCGAAATAAGAATTGAAAACCTTGTCATACATCGAATGTATCGGCACTTCTGACTCTGCTCCAGCTGCCATCAGCATCATTCGTGAGTCTACCATTTTTTTAGAAGTTGCCGAGAAATTCTCATTCTTTGTGATAATGGACTCCTGACCGGCCAACACGGTAAAAAGATGCTTGTCTGACAGACTGAACTTATATTCCGCCGTATTGGTGAAAGTAAATGAATAATAACGTTCGAAAGACTCGGACGCCACCCCTGCCCCTTCAAAGGGGCCTTCCGGATAGGCTTTATGGGAGTTACGATAATCAAAGGCATCTACTGCCTGCGAGGTACGTATATTCAATCCTTTTATTGGGTTTATATTAAAGAAGGTATTGCCATTGATACGTACCGTACTCCGGTCATTCGGTTGAAGTTCTGCCAAGTAATACGGATTATAATATCCCATATCGTCAAAATAGTCCAATCGTTTTCCATAGCCTGTAAAGTTGCCTTCTTCGTCTGTCAATATCTCGTTTATTGTTTGGTCAGGACGATAAATACGGGCAGCATACGCTTTATTATAAACGCTATTAGCTTCCGTTCCGAAAGTTGTCGTGTTATATTTCTGATAGGAAAGGTTCACGTTAATCCCGGCTTTCAGCCAGTCGGTCACCTTTACTTCCACATTACTGCGCAAAGTCTCACGGCGCAATGAAGAATCGTCCATAATTCCCTCTGTATCATAATGTCCAAATGAAATATAATAGTTGATACCTTCGGAACCACCGACCACATTTACATCATATTGTTGTGTAGGAGCTGCATCTCCGAAGAAAATATCTGCCCAATCTGTAGATATACCATTATCTATATAGAACTTTTTCCGTTTTTGAAATGTAGTATCGTATGCTTTTCCCGGGTCCAGCATTTCCTGCAGGTTAAGCCATTGTTCGGTATTCATCATCTCTATGTTATCCCCAGTCATTCTCAACCAGCCATATTGCGCATTGATACTAACACGGGCTTTCTGTCCCATTTTTCCTTTCTTGCTAGTCATTATTACTACCCCGTTAGCAGCACGAGAACCATATATAGCTGTTGAGGAAGCATCTTTCAATACAGTCATGCTTTCGATGTCGTTCGGATTTAATGCTGTAAATGCTCCGGATGATATAGGTGAACCGTCGAGAATAAAGAGAGGTTCTGTATTTGAATTGATCGAGCTGACTCCACGCAATCGCATTACAACACTTCCACTTGGTTCTCCACTGGGAGTAAATACTTGTAAACCGGCAACTTGTCCTTGTAATGCATCTCCGACATTAGCAACCGGTCTATTGGCTATCTTGCTATTATTTACCGTTGTTACCGAACCGACTACTGACCCTAGTTTCTTTGCTGATCCGTAACCTACCACAACAACTTCATCCATCAGTTGTGTATCAGACTTTAAGATAACTCTAACAGTCGGCTGAACAGAAACCGACTCCGTTTTCATACCGATATAAGAGATTTGCAATATTTTTGCTGAATTTGGCACATTCAATAATGTGAAATGCCCGTCTATGTCTGTTATTGTACCTAAGTTAGTGCCTTTTACAACAATTGAAGCCCCTACAACAGGTTGTTTGTCATCATCGGAAATCACTGTCCCCGTGACTTTCTGCGTTTGAGCTGTTATCAGCCCGATACCTATAAAAAGGTATCCAAATAGCAGCGCTAATTTTTTCTTCATAAATCTCTTTTTAAATTATTAAATAGCCCTAAAACATTTAAACTCACTTTTTACACTTAGATAAGTTCTATCAGAACTTAATTATAATCCATTGTTTTTGTAGTGTTTTTACATCAAATATGTAATTCTGGAAAGAAATGTTGCTTGATTTTACTTTTTCAATCAATTTAGATGACTATTCCATAAAAAAAATATGTCTTTTCGTTGTTTTTTGCAAAAAGAATATATACTTTTGTTCCATTATATAATACCAAACCGGAACTGTTAATAAATACAATCCGAAAAAGAGATATAATTTGTATTTTAAGAACTATATATTTATTTTAATAAGAATAGAATATGAAAAAGCACTAAGTTCTGATAGAACTTAGTGCTTTTTCGTTTTAAGGAGCTATTATTAGCCATTTTACTTGGATTTCTTTCCTATTCTACTTTTCAGTTACATTATAATTATATTTTAAATCTCCCTCAAACATAAAATAAAATCAGAAATATAAAAGAGGCTCATTTAAACTATGTTAAATAGACTTCATCTAAAATTTCTTCATATATGACACTCTGTATATTTCTTTATATAGATAAAAACAAGTAAATATACAATAGTACTATTTATTTACATCAAAAACAAACAAGTTATTTCATGATTTCAAAATTTCGAGAGATTTATTCTAGCTTTATCTCTTGATTTTAAGGAGCACCTCGTTGCATTAAAACCAACGAGGTGTTTCTCGGTGTGCAACGGGTCGTTCCTTTTAAAGGAACGACCCGTTGGTTTAAAACCAAAACCCACTTATGTAACTATCTGAAAAGCAAAGCATTACAAAAGCGTCCTCCCGGCCTTTCTTTTTAAGTAAAATTTTCAACAAAAGAAAACGGATACCAATATCAAACACGGTACTCCACTGATAAATATTTTACAAATCAAATCTAAAAACAATGGTTACAGTTACTTTTCAGATCAAGCCCTATCTAGCGGCTTACATGTACATGCGCTACAAAAATCACCTCGACGTACCTCCAGACCGCTCTTCTTCCTCACTTTCCGCGATCCATCTTCGCGACACCCAGCCCATCTACCACTTTCTCCACCAGCTATCCATTCCCCACCCTCCCAACGCCTCATGGCACGAAACCGGAAATATTACCTTCACCCTCCCCCATCCCAGAAACGGCAAAAATCCAAATGTATATAATTATATAGGTCATAACAGTGCACTTATCATTGAAAAAGCAATGGAAGTAGAAATGAGGGCCGAACTTTATGAATTTCTACTGGAAAATAAATACTGCCACGGCATCATGTTCAAAAAATCAATGGAAACTTTTGTCGAACATTATAATATGGTAGGGTTAGTGGAAGAAGAAAGTTTGATGAGGGCGTTTCAGAGGTGGAGGAAGATGATGAAGGAGGAGAAAAATAGGTGATTCTTTTATAGGGTGTCACATAAAATGAGACACCCTGCTTTTACTTTTGCACCAAACTTCATTAATAATCAAAACAAAAGTAGTATGGCAATAAAAAAAGTATCAAATGAGTTTATGGCTAAGGTACTTAACGATGTAGCTTGGAAAGCCTTGTCTAACACAAGTAATGAAATCCTTTTTCATGAGGAATGTATTGAGCATTTTAAAACGCAACTATATACTTTATTGTACCAATAATTGTGTATAATACTCGCTTGCTTAAAATATGTGATAGCTACTTTTTAGTTTTTTCTTTAAGCTCATCACTTATTACAATCCATGGCTTTCCAAAATGTTTAGATAAAATTTCACGCATCATTCCTATTCTATTATAGTAATATCCTGATTTTAGACTTTCTATAGCATCTTTAGTTGAATTATAGCGTGCTCCTTTATTGTCAACGACATCACCTATTTTCTCATAATTCTGTAGTAGTTCATAAGCTAATTCTTTTTGCTCCAACATCAATTGTACTTTATATTGATTTACTAAAGAGCTAAGCTTATCAACTGTATCAAATTTCAATAGATATAGTTCATTTAGTAAATCTGAGTATCCAAATGTATTGTCAGAATCACGTATTTCAGGAAAATAGTTTCTTAAAATTTCACATAGTAAGTCAACATTTAGTTTTTCTTCGTCATTTTCTATCGGAGAATTTGTTGCAATATTTTCCTTATACTTATCTCTCTCAGTCAAAACCCTTTCAAACTCTAAATCAACAGTCTCTAGAAGAGCAGACAAGCGCCCAATTGTTCTTTTTAATGGTTTGGGTACATCAGCTTCATTTTTATATTGGAACATATGCGATGCCTCAGACCATGCATGTTGGACTAAAGTACGAATTTGAATTTCACATTTTAGCTCTTTAAATGGAGCTAAAGTTGGCACTTTTAGCCATTCTTTTTGTAATTCTACAATTTCATGAATTGACAAATAACCAAATTGATTTTCCTCTAACCGATCTTCTGTATTGTATTTTTTCACTACTAGAAAGTGGTTTTCCACAAGCTTAGAAACCCTAATCAAATCGCGTTTAAATAGAAGTATCAACCGAATACCGATCAAATCTTGCAACTCCAATACTGTTTTCTTTACGGTAAAACGTCCTTGCTCACATTTATTACGTATTGAATCCCACGATTTAGTTCTAAATTGTATAGGTACAGCTAATTTTATTTCATTATCATCTAATAATTTTGTTATTTGCCGAGTCACTTCAATTGAAAAGTTATCGCAAAGTGTTTTCAATTGAATATATTCTTTTTCTAATTCTTGTATATCAACAGGTTTAGACATATATCACTTATCTTTTGTTAGTTGCACAAAGGTATCAATTTTCTCGTAAAAGAGATATACTATTGTGAAAAATATGTTTGTAATTTATCTTCTATCAAAAATAGGGCATGCCAGTTTCCCAGCATGCCCTACTATAGCTTTAAGATGTAGTTTAAGAATTATGACATAGCGCAAATGCCATTGAGACTTGCGGTAACAATCTTTCCAGATTCATCTCTTATTTGTTCTGGAGTAGTCCAATTAAGACCATCCGTAGATGTTGTTACATAACCATCAATGGATACTGCAATAAACTTTCCATTACTAAAGATAACACTTTTCCAATTTTTTTTAGATACAAAGGTGGACGGAACTTCCCAGTTCTCACCCCCATTAGTTGAACGTGCAGTCATTCCCTTTGTACCAACAATGACAAACGTTCCATTACCAAATACTATTCCATAGATGTAATAAACATTGGTGTTGTTTCATTGCCCACGTAATACCATCACTGGATGTAAGTACATATCCACCGCCAACTCCTGTTACATATTTACCGTCTCCATAAGTTATATCTTGTGGATCGTAAACATATGAGTTTTGCCATCTTCTTGTCCATGTTATACCATTAGTAGATGTTGAAATCTGTGCAACACCAACCGCTATAAATATTCCATTGCAAAATCTGATTGCATTATAATGCCTATTATCAATATGAGGAAGTTTGTTACTTTGTTTTGTCCAGTTAATACCGTCTGTAGAGGTCATGACATTGCAGGGTGCATACCAATCTATTGCTACAAATTTCCCTTTTCCAAATGCAACAGACAACCAATCATTCGCACCTGCTATAGCTTTTGGAGTTTCCCATGTAACCCCATCTACTGATGAATTCACATAACCACTATCACCTACGACTGCATATCTTTCGTTACCATAGGCAATTCCATTCCATGTATTTGTTCCTACTATCATATCAGTGTCTCCTATTTTAAAGTTAATAATATCATCTGTGGATGGTGGTACAGTAGGTTTTTCCGGTTCTTCTGGAGTTTCCGGTTGTTCCACAGGTGGCTTGACAGGTTCATATTCTTCTTCTTCCTTATCGCACCCAACCAATAACCCGGCACACAGTGTCATGATACAAAAGATTCTTGTTTTCATTAATCTTCTTGTTTTTATCCCGCAACCACTGGGAAGAGATAGTTTCAAGAAAGTGAGTTGCATCCTCAAGAGGCACTTCCTTCTTTTAAATTATACTTGAGTTTTAATGATAGTCCCACCATCACCAATCACAATGAATTTATAAGATATTGTAATATCTTCTTCCATAACGAGTTGGTTATCGGTATAAGTACCTTTCACCAAGAAGCCAGATATTGCTTCTATTTCACTCCTTGTCGGGCTTCGAGTCAATTCCGAATTAAATGCACCTGCTTTGAGCGTGTTACAAAACGCTCTTGTTGCGATTCTACCCATAAAGCATCTCCTTTCTTTTATGATTAATATTTGATATATGTATTATAGACTTTTAGAAAAGAGTTTTTGAGAGTTTTGCCTTTTGGATAATCAAATGAGTAGATACAAGAAAAGGGCACAAACATACTCTTCCTTATTGATTGGTAAGGCTCTGGTAAGCCCGAAGTTCAAACAAGAAAAAGCAGTCTGCGCCCTCGATTGAGGGTACAAACTATGCTTAGACTCATTATTTTGAACTTCATTTAAAATTTACCAGATTTTACCAAGTCAAATAATTGTCTGCAAGTTATGCAATATGTCTATTTAGAAATAATATCTGTTCTTATACCTCCTTTTTTAGTTAGTGTACAAAGTAAACAAAAAAGGTGGAAACAGACAAATATGCTTTAGACAAATCACAGACTGCTTATATAATTGTTTCTTAATTTGATTTCCATGCCCATTCAGGTTTCATCAGCAATTCTCCGTAGTACAGACGCTCTGTAAACCCGCCCAAGAAATCATTGAAACGCTCGCCATCTGTTTGTTTACGTGTATTGTATCGGAATACAAACTCCTTGCAATACTTAGAAAGATGTTTCTTGCTTGCAAGGTGGTAGATACCTTTGATACCACGCTTGATGTGGCTCCAAAATCCTTCTATCGAGTTTGTATGAAATCCGTTCATAGAGTAGATATGCTTCTTATAATAGACGGTTTTATGAACGTATATCTTTCTTAATGCAGCATAAACACCTAATTCATCCGTAACGATTGTAGAACCTTCACGTACACGTTCCTTGATAATAGGGTATAAAGTTGTTTTCTGAACATTAGGTACTACTTGTGCATAAACAAGACCGTCTGAAACCATGCCGAATATAGGTGTTTTTTCCTTGAGGCTACGACCTTGTGTTCCGTTACCATGGCTTCTACTTTTACCACCTATATAAGTTTCGTCCATTTGAGTCATATCATCAAAAGTTGCATCATCATCCTTTATGTTATGACGGATGCGGTGCAGCATAAACCATGCTGTCTTTTGGGTAACATGGATATCACGCGCCAATTGGCAGCTACTGATACCTTTCTTGTGCGAGAGGAACAAGAAGATTGCATAGAACCACTTCTTTAACGGAAGATTGGAATCCTCGAACATTGTACCAATCCGAACAGTAAAACGTTCTCGACAATCTTTGCACTTATACAAACCTTTAAACTCTCCTTTTTGAGTCAGTTTATAGTGGTACTTAGATATAGAGCCGCAATGCGGACAAACAGGCTCACCATGCCACCGCATATCTTCAAGATACAGTCTGCAATCCTCTTCGGTATGCAGAGTATCTATCATTTGGAGTAGTGAGTGGAATGGTTTCATGTGTACAATTGTTTTTGTTAATAGAGAAATTGTACACGCAATGGGCTGGAAATTTCAGTTTTGAGGAAAAATCTTAAGAAAAAATGAAAAATAATTTGTGAAAGCCCATGAACAGGCGAATTGATACATATTATATCAATTAAAAAGCAAATAACTTATGAAAACTTTAAGCCAGACACTTGAAGAATCGCTGGGTGATACTTTGAAAGAGACATTAGAAGAATTGTTGAATACAACGATAGAAGTTGCAAAAGAAGAAAATGATTCTGATAACGACTGATGTGGATTTAACAATGCCAATCTGCTAAGTCGCAGATTGGCACATTAAAGTCCAATCAGTCATTATACACAATCGTTGGTACAATAAAGTATATAGTTGCGTTTTAAAAATTATTGGGATTGGTCAGAACTTTCAAGTAATACTGATCTAATGTTGAACTATTATCTTATTGACAAGTTTATCGATTTTTGAGATTGGAGTGAAATAATCAATCGATATTATGATGATGCGTAACTCTATACTATCGACTTTCTTGAAAAATATGTTGATAGAATACCCACCAACAACTTGCAAAATTCATATTTATGGTATTCCATCGTAAAAAGACGGATGAAAGAATTGGCTTTTGAGATTGTTTCACAATAATTATTCACTACATAAACAAAGAGGAAAAATTGCCTTGTTAAAGCTACCAGTAGCTATAAACGTTGAAAATATTTCAACGTTATATAAATATCAATTAAATCAAAATTATAATATAGAAAACGAGGCAATCTTTTTTTATTTTTGTATTAACAAAATAGTTTAAATATGGAATTGAATGATCTTTTAATGGAAATAAGCAAGATTTGCCTTATTGAGCAAGAGCGAATGAAGCATAAGCAGCGAAAAGGCGATTGTTTTAACGTTTTCAACACTCTTGGATTACGGTCTAACGAAGTTAGATTGCATTCCGCATTCCTTGCAGAATTGTTAAATCCTGACGGAAATCATGGCCTAAAAGATGCTATGCTTAAAGAATTTCTTGCAGCCATTGGCTTAAAACGAGATTATATATCTAATTGCAATACCAATATAGTCGAACGATATATTGGTGAGCGGACAGAAACTACTGGTGGACGGATCGATATAATCTTGGAAGATGGTGAATATGCTATTATCATTGAGAATAAAATATATGCTATTGATCAATACCATCAATTACTGCGATACAATAACTATGGTAAACAACGTTTTCCGAAAGGCTTTAAGTTGATTTATCTTACGCTTGATGGTCATGAGGCAAGCAAAGATTCATTAGGAGACAATGAGATTGACTATCACTGTATCTCGTACAAAGGACATATCCTAAATTGGTTATCAAAGTGTGTGATGTTAGCATACGACAAACCTCTGGTGCGAGAGACAATTTCCCAATATATTACACTTATTAAACAAATCACAGGACAAGATATGAATAAAGATAGTAGTGATAAAATCGTAGATTTAGCCATCAATAATATGGAAGCAGTAGTTGCCTTGATGGATAACAGAGCTGAAATAAGTAGCAAATTAAGAACAGAATTCATTTTTAAACCGTTAAAAGAATTCGCAGTTAAAATGGGGATGGAATTTAAGCTCATCAAAGAAGGAGACGAAAGTCCGGCTCTAAAATTCAAAATGCCCCAATGGTCCCATTACATAGTCATTACAAGAGATGATGGAAGAGATTCGGATTGGAAGAACCTTTATATCGGTATTTCACAAAGTTCACTGCTGGGGGCTAAAGAATTACCAATACGGCAATTATCATGTTTTTCAGAATGTAGTAATACGTACTGGCCTTATGGATGGGAATGGATTCTATACACCGATTGGCATTCCACCAGTAGCTACTTACCAATACGCACAGGAGAGGTCTCAAATTGGATTATCTCCAAAATCAGACAAATCATAGAAGAGATAGAAGATAAAGGTTTGCCAGTGTGACCGATACATGCTTCACTTTGCCAAAGGACTTTGATGCTAAATCCTATTTCTCTTCTTTCTTTGGAATTGTGCTTGATAAGGATATTAAGGAAGAAAGAATCGTGTTACGTGCTGACAGATATCATCAACATTATCTTCGCACACTTCCACTTCACCCTTCACAACGGGAAATATACACTTCTGATGAATATGCAGATTTCGAATTGCATCTTCGACCGACATACGACTTCTGTATGGAGTTACTAAAAGTTGGCGCAATGATTGAAGTATTAGAACCCCAATCACTTCGTCATCAACTTCATGGCTGTATTAAGGATATGTGGAGAATATATGAAAACGATTAATGAAAGTCATTTAAGTGTTGATAGTTAGTACCAAAGATTGCATTTTAATTCTTATAAAATAAATAATAATGAAAGTATATACTCACTTCTATCTAATGGATGAGAACACTGCTATAGGTTTTCGATGGAGGACATTGTTACAATATGGTAATTCATGGGAGGTTATCGGATCAGTGGTAATGAAAAATCCAGGTGGTGCCAAATTTAAATCCCCCACCCACCAAGCAATTGACGATGCCGAAACGTTAAGACAACTCCGGCACTTTGACGAAAGTAAAGACAAGTGGTATGAATTTGGTAGTGATACCACAATTGACTGTGTAGGCGATCTCTTTGCTTTCTACTATGATCTGCCAAGACGTGAAGATTTGAACGGTGTGATACAAATTTTTAATCTCTTCTATATCAAAGAAGCAGATTTAAGTAAGGCTTTGGTATATTCAGAAGCAACCAGCAATACATTTCGTTTTGCAGATGAAAAAAATGTGACCAATTATGACATAGAGCACCTTGTTCCTCCAGTCTACCTTGGCTTTGGAAATTTGGCTTGGCATAAAAGATATAACCAAAAGGCTGAACAGTTTTTCAATGCCGCTATTAATAAGTGTGGAATGAAATATCTTGACCCTATATTCCAACACAATAATTTTACGCATCCACTTTATCTCATGCGTTATGCAAAGAATAAACCCAAGTATATAAGGTATCGGATGAAGTTCAAACAGAATACGTTGATACCAACAGGCGTGAAAAATGCTATCTCTGATGCAAGATCAACCTTAAGCAAACATATACCTAATATGGAAAGAGCTAAAAGGCAAGAGCAGAGACAAAAGATCGCAGATGAAGTTTTCAACCATTTGAAAAATCAAAAAGGGTATCAGGTGGTAGCAATAAAAGGTAAGAACGGTATTTCACTGTGTAATGGTGCTGTACGGCTTGTTATTAATAGTAACAAAAATGAAGCCGTACATCTATTTGTTAACTGTGGGACCAAAGGCATGAGTAAAGAAAGCATGAAATCTTTTTTCAACAAAATGGAAAATTCGTTTGGATTCCAGCGAGCATATGATATACAAAAATACGAAAATAGAATGCATCTTTCATTTGCAAAATTGACAAGCCAAAATCCACTTGAGAAGATAGAACAAATAGTATCATTTGTAGAAACATCGTTATCTAATGAAAAATAAATATCTTTTTCTCGATTTTGACGGTATACTCAATTCTAATAAAAATTATCGAACATTGCAGATGTTGGGTATACCTACACGAGATGAATGTGGTACTATCTTTGATCCCCAATATGTAGAATATTTGCGTGACATTATAGATATATTTGCTGGAATCTGTTATTTGCAAAAATGTTCGGTCAACTCAATAATCGTGAAAGTCTCCGTTACTTGATTTTAGCTTTGGAAACACATCAAGAAAAGACCCAGCGTTACTTGATAAAAACACTTCTCATTATATAGCAATTCCTGAAGATAACTCATACTGCTACTTATTAAAAAGTAAACGTCCAAGGGATATTGATGGGAGTATTAAAATAAAATAACAGAATAGGCAAACCAGGATTATCTAAAAAGACAATCCTGGTTAAATTTAGTAGTTCGAAAATAGGAGAGCAGACTCATTTGAATCAATATACTTAAACGATTGGGGAGCAGCAAAAGCCTTAAATAATTCGAATGGATTAATTGGTTCTTCATAAAGACGTGGAGAACTGATTTTCAAGGCATACCCATGTGTACGACCTTCAAAGTATTGGTCAAAAAAATCCTTAGTGATACCTGAATCCTTATGAGTCTGGTCCCATAGTGTACTAGGGGTATCATTTAGAATATTCTCTACTGTAAATTCCCCAACAATCATCCCAACAGGCTTTGTTGAATAGACCACTACTTTATCTACACTCCTTGTGAAAATAGCTTTTCTATATTCATATTTTTTCTTTCCTGTAAAAATTTCCTGTACAAATTCAGGTTTAATCGATAATAAGACTTTCATTTATTTTTCCTCTTGATATTATATTCTTAAATTGTTCATCATTTATTTGCATAAATCCCCAATAGTCACCAGCCGAAAGGCCGACCTGTTCAATAAGTTCACCACGGGTAACTCTTCTATCAAATGCAATATTATAAGTCATTTTTATAAGAGTCATCCCATATTCTGTATACCATTTCCGTAGCTCATTTTCATTAAATATACTATAAGCGTTTGCATATTTGATAAATTCCTCTGTAGATTTAAAACCAGAAGCCTTTTTTATTTCTTCTACAATACAGATAGAAGACACAACACTACGATAATATGCAGCCCCTTTTTCGTCTTTCATTCGATAGATTAAAAGAATATCTCCTCTTGACAATTGATCAATATTCCTCATTTTACACAAATAAATCTTATGTATGCTATTTGTGTAAGCAATGTCTCGCACAAGAAAAGATTTATCACGTTCCTCATTATCTAAAATTGAATCAGGAAAGAGCGGAGTATGATATTCAGGTTTTATTGATAGAATAAACTTTCGTACTTTTGAAGTATGAATATAAGGATAATCATACAACAAATCTCCTGAATATACTTTCATAGACTTTACAAATACAAACTCCGGTTCATCCTCATGACCTTTAGTTCCATATACAAGGAATCCATATCTCTTTAACAACCTTATAAGCCCTTCATGTTTCCTGTATATCGTCACATATATTTCATCCGCATCAATATGAAGAGCAGCTACCACTATTTTTTTTACCAATTGTTCTCCCAACTTAGTATTATGAGCTTCTATTTTAAAAGTTCCAACTTTTAGTCTATTAGCTGCAGGCATTGGCGGACATACATCTGTTATATCTTCTAATTCCTGTTTTAAATATAGAAAAGCTTGCAACATCCCTTCATTATTCTTTTGAATAAAAGCCTTTGCATTATCTTTCTTTTTCTTATTATACCACTTAGAAAATTCGGGATAATCTTCCTTTAAAATATTTGATAAAAAAGACTTTATCTGTTTTAGAGGTGATAGTGAAGCAAGATGATAAAAAATGAACATAGTACATATTTTAGTTTATATCATTTAAACTGAAAATATGTACTATATATTCTTTTACCCTATAATACTTTTAATGTAATCCGTAGGACATACATGATAAAAGTCTTTGAACTTCTTTCCAAAATATTTAGCATCACAATATCCCAGCATTCCTGCAATTTCCGAAACAGTGTATTGTTGGGAGGCCAGCAGTTTAAGTGCCCTGCCCATTTTGAACGAATAGATATAATTTTCCGGAGGATTCCCGGTTATCTCTCGTATCCTGCTATAAAAAGCAGTACGGCTCATTCCTATATCGATGCTTAATTTATCTATTGTATATTTATCAGTAGAAAGGTTCGTTTCCAGGATTTTATTGACTTTATCCATAAATATCTGATCCGTATTTTCTGTTTCCATTTCTTCTTTGGTGGGTACCATTGGGAAAACAGCATCCGACAAAAACAATTTGACCCGTTCACGCAAGACCATGCGGTTTTCTACAAGCATACGTATGTTTGCCCTTAGCCTGCAAATGCTTTCTGTTCGTAATTCCAGACGATCCGCCCCACTTCCTAAATGAGACAAATAACTTTCGTTATCAAAGGCCCTTATCAAAAGAACAACCGGTATATACCCTATCATTTTATCTGTTTTGATCCGGAAACTAAGTGTATCTCCATTTGTTCCGTTTACATTATCGTCAATAATTATAGCATCAGGATTTTGGCGGACTACTGTATCCTTCAGCAAATCAGGATCCTCCAAAGCTGAAATCTGAAAATACCGCGATAAGGCTTTTTTTAAATAATTCCTGAATGCCCCGTCCGCCATTACCAATAAGATATGGGATGTATCTTTTGTTTTAGTATTCGGGGTATCATCTTTATCACTTTCTGAAGATTCTTTAGTTTTTTTCTTCGTGTTTGTTGAAGAATGTTTGATAGCCGAACATTCCTGATTCCGGCAATGACAATCTGTTGGAATGACAATTTGGAAAGCAAATGATTTGCCATGTCTATATCCGTTTATTTTTCCACCATGCAGGCGAATGATTTTTCTTACAGTCCACAAATCACTATACCCATATATGGGAAATATGACCGGAATAAAAGGAAACATTTTCCCTACTCTTTTGTCTGCTATCTCACAATTAGTAATCTGCAACTGCTAGGAATCTATTGTATGTGTTATATTGATTGATATGCAACAGCCTAAATCGGAAGCCAAAATTAGTTTGCTTATAAGATGTTGAAGCGCTGCCGTCATTATGTTCTCATTGATCCTGCAACTGACGCAATCCGAACATTCGCTGACAGTCAGTTGTATACGGCGCGAATCAGCATAAGGTCGACATTGATTGACAATAGAAGTAATATAAGAAGAGAGTTCCAAATTTGCCGTTGATGTCTTAGGAAGTATTTTTTTGTTTACCTTATTAAGGGTTACAATATTCTGATTGCAATATATGATGCATTCGGTATACCCCAATGCCTCTTCTACTTGTTGGGAAAGCGATTCGGGAAGATTACCGGTTTTAAGTTCTTCCAATTGATTTCGTAACAGTATCAACGGGGTATGCGTAGTATGGAGCATGTTCATAGCTATCTTAAGTTTTTCATGTGACAACAACTGGACATTATACTCTACCGTAAGATACGCAAACAAAACAATAAATAGCCCAATGCCGAAACTCTCTACGGGAACTGCATAACCAAGCAATGATAAATCAGGCAAAATTACGCCAATAGCTTGTTTACTGTTTACTAAATTGGCTCCACTATCTATAGAAAGTAAAGCGCGAAAGTTTAATAATAAACTCAGGTAACAATCATTCATACTTATATAGGATTTGATTAATACTTACATTTTCAGCAAAACACGTTTGATGACCTTTTAACGTGTCTAAATCCGGCACAAGTATAAACTTTTCAACGTCCACATATGAGGTAGATTCTAACAAAAGCAATGGGTGTTTTCTATCAAAAGTGGTAACAATATCGTTTGTTACCGAAATATCAAGGGATAGATTCTAAAATCATCATTTTATTTGGTAAAACATAGTAATTGTAAAATATTTTATCACAAAACAATACAACCACACGAGCATATAGTTCCACTTAATCATTAGAATAATGAAATAAGTAGAATTATCAAGCCGCGTATATAATTTGAAAATAATAGACTTCTGATAAGTACTGTCAGATCATAGTTTACAGGAATACCTCATCATAAGACGGAATAATCTTTGCATCGTAAACGTGAGTGGCCGCAAATACATCATCTTTCTTTATCAACAGCCAGTCTTTATCCTGATCATCCATATTGGTATGTATAAGGACAAATAGCCCTTTGAGTTTATGCCCGTGTAACTTGAATTCAAGTATTCCATTTTTAATAGCAGCGGAAATGTTACGATTATTACCAACGTAAGCATAGGTTCCACTATCCCATATTTCCACCGTACCTGCTCCATAGTTACCTTCCGGTATAACTCCTTCAAAGTGCGCATAACTCAAGGGGTGGTCTTCTACTTCTATGGCCAACCTCTTATCTTTTGGATTCATGGAAGGTCCTTTAGGCACCACCCAACTTTTTAATACTCCATCCACTTCCAAACGAAAATCGAAATGAAAATGACTGGCATCATGCTTCTGAACAACAAAAACAGGCATTCGATTGGGAGTTTCCACCGTATCCGCCATCGGTTCCGGTGTTTTACCGAATTGCCTTTTTGCCCGGTACTCTTTGAGGTTGATCATAGAGGCTTCAACCGCCTGCTTTTCTACCATTTTGATGTTTTTTCCTTCATCGGGAGAATTCTTTGCCATAATCTGTATTTTTTAGGTGAATAAAAAAACGAATGATTCAATGTGACAACAATCAGTATATCTGTTTGTTTGTCGAAATTCATCTATTTTAATGGCTTTAGAACTGTGTTTAAGTTTGCTAACTTATTTTTAGTCTTCTCCCTTTCTTACTGCCTGCATAGTGGGTACAAAAATCCCTTTCAATCGTCCTTTTATAAAAGTATAAAAGCAATTGGAAGGAAATGAATAAAAAGAGATTAATCGGATATCTGTTCGTCACGATGTCTGTTGGTTGTATTCAGGCGCAGGAACAGAAGTCTTCTGTACCCGAATACAAGCTATGGTATGACTGTCCCGCACAGGTATGGACCGAGGCATTACCCCTTGGGAATGGTCGTTTGGGGGCCATGGTATATGGAACACCAGGCACAGAACAAATACAACTAAACGAAGAAAGCATTTGGGCGGGACGTCCCAATAATAACGCCAATCCGGATGCACTGGAATATATTCCGAAAGTGCGTGAGCTGGTCTTTGCCGGAAAATACCTTGAAGCTCAGACACTGGCCACAGAAAAGGTAATGGCAAAGACTAATTCAGGAATGCCATACCAAAGTTTTGGTGACCTGCGAATCGCTTTTCCAGGTCATACACGTTATTCCAATTATTACAGGGAATTAAGTCTGGATTCCGCACGTGCAATCGTACGTTATGAAGTAGACGGAGTGCAGTATCAACGCGAAACGATTACTTCATTTACCGATCAGGTAGTAATGGTACGACTGACCGCCAATCGTCCTGGACAAATTACTTTCAATGCACAACTCACTTCCCCTCACCAGGATGTTATGATCGCTTCTGAAGAGGGAAACTGTGTGACACTCTCGGGAGTCTCTTCCTTGCATGAAGGATTGAAAGGGAAAGTAGAATTTCAAGGCAGATTGACTGCTAAAAATAAAGGTGGGAAAATAGCTTGTGCCGATGGAATACTTTCTGTTGAGAAAGCCGACGAAGCGGTTATCTATGTATCCATTGCAACTAATTTCAACAACTATCAAGATATCACCGGTAATCAGACAGAGCGGGCAAAGAACTATTTGGCGAAAGCAATGGTTCATCCGTTCATTGAATCGAAGAAGAATCATGTTGATTTTTACCGACAATATCTGACACGCGTTTCTCTTGATTTGGGACGAGACCAATATGCGAATGTAACCACCGATAAGCGTGTGGAGAATTTCAAAAACACCAATGACACACATCTAGTTGCCACCTATTTTCAATTCGGACGTTATTTGTTGATCTGTTCTTCCCAACCGGGAGGACAACCCGCCAATTTACAAGGAATTTGGAATGACAAATTATTCCCTTCCTGGGATAGCAAATATACTTGTAACATCAATTTGGAAATGAATTACTGGCCTTCGGAAGTAACGAATCTAAGTGAACTGAATGAACCGTTATTCCGTCTGATAAAAGAAGTGAGTGACACAGGTAAAGAGACGGCTAAGATTATGTATGGAGCCAACGGATGGGTGTTGCATCATAACACGGATATATGGCGCATTACAGGAGCAGTTGACAAAGCTCCTTCGGGTATGTGGCCCAGTGGTGGCGCATGGCTTTGCCGACATCTTTGGGAGCGTTATCTATACACCGGAGATGTGGAATTCCTGCGTTCTGTCTATCCGATACTGAAAGAGTCCGGACGTTTCTTTGATGAAATTATGGTGAAAGAACCCGTACACAACTGGCTGGTAGTCTGCCCCAGTAATTCACCGGAGAATGTACATTCGGGAAGTAACGGGAAAGCTACTACAGCTGCCGGATGCACCATGGACAACCAATTGATTTTCGATCTTTGGACAGCAATTATATCTGCTTCTCAAATACTGGATACAGATCAGGAGTTTGCCTCTCATCTGACACAACGTCTCAAAGAAATGGCTCCCATGCAGGTGGGACATTGGGGGCAATTACAAGAGTGGATGTTCGACTGGGATGATCCGAAGGACGTACATCGTCACATTTCTCATTTGTACGGACTCTTCCCCAGCAATCAGATTTCCCCTTACCGTACTCCTGAACTATTTGATGCAGCACGTACTTCTCTGATTCATCGTGGCGACCCGTCGACCGGGTGGAGCATGGGATGGAAAGTTTGCCTATGGGCACGCCTGCTTGATGGTGACCACGCCTACAAGCTGATAACTGACCAGCTGACTCTCGTACGCAATGAAAAGAAAAAAGGAGGCACCTACCCTAACCTGTTCGATGCGCATCCGCCATTTCAGATTGATGGAAACTTTGGTTGTGCCGCAGGCATTGCAGAGATGTTGATGCAAAGCTACGACGGTTTTATATATTTGCTTCCCGCACTGCCTACCGTTTGGACAGAAGGTTCTATCAAAGGAATCATTGCCCGTGGAGGTTTCGAACTTGATTTGAGTTGGAAAAACGGGAAAGTCAGCCGGCTGGTTGTCAAATCTCATAAGGGAGGAAATTGTCGTTTACGTTCGCTCAACCCATTAACCGGGAATGGCTTGAAGCGTGCCAAAGGTGAAAATCCGAACCCTCTTTATGCAGTCCCCACCATTCCGGAGCCATTGATTAACGAAAAGGCCAACTTGAACAAAGTGGAAATTGCAGAGACTTACCTCTATGACCTACCTACCAAAGCAGGAAAAGAATATGTATTGATTGGAAAATAATAACTCGACCGATATGAACAAAAACTTATTGAAACTGATTGTCGCCTGTGGAACTGCTTGTTTCCTAGCTTGCGCAGCACCTCAAAAAACAGAAACGGAAAAATGGAGTGAACGCATGGCACGCTCCGAAATGAAACGTTTCCCCGAACTCTGGATGATTGAAAAAGCTAAAAAACCACGCTGGGGATATACCCACGGACTAGTAGTGAAATCCATGTTGGAAGAATGGAAACATACCGGGGACAGCGTATATTATGAGTATGCCAAGATATATGCAGATAGTCTGATCGATGCTGACGGACATATCAAAACCATGAAATATCTTTCATTCAATATTGATAATGTCAACGGTGGAAAGATTCTTTTCGATCTTTACGCACAGACCGGAGACGAACGTTACAAAATAGCCATGGATACTTTGCGCAAGCAAATGGCAGAGCAACCCCGTACCAGTGAGGGAGGATTCTGGCATAAATTGAGATATCCTCATCAAATGTGGCTGGACGGAATTTTTATGGCTTCTCCTTATCTGGTTCAATATGGTGCTACTTTTAATGAGCCCGCTTTATTTGACGAAGCAACAAAACAGATTCTTTTGATAAATAGCAAGACTTATGATCCTGCAACAGGGCTTTTTTATCACGGATGGGATGAAAGTCGCGAACAGAAATGGTCAAATCCTGAAACGGGTTGTTCTCCTAATTTTTGGAGTCGCAGTATCGGATGGTATGGAGCTGCTATTGTAGATGTACTGGACTTCCTGCCACAGGAAACTACCGGACGCGACAGCATTATACAAATTCTACAGGGATTGGCAAAAGCGATTGTGAAATACCAAGATCCTTCATCCGGAACCTGGTATCAGGTAACCGATCAGGGAGCACGTGAAGGTAATTATTTGGAATCATCTGCCACTGCCCTGTTTATCTATACGCTTGCCAAAGCTATCAATAAAGGATATATTGGCAACGAGTATATCGAACCGACACAAAAAGCCTTTGACGGAATGGTAAAGACATTTACCCGTTTGGAAGAGGATGGCAGCTATACAATTACCAATTGCTGTGCTGTTGCAGGATTGGGCGGAGATTCAAAAAGATATCGTGACGGCTCATTTGAATATTATATCAGTGAACCGATCATAGAAAATGATCCGAAATCGGTAGGTTCATTCATCTTGGCTGCTATTGAGTATGAGAAAATGACTAAAAAATAAACTAAAAACGATAAAATACAATGAGAAAATTCAAGATTATTCCCCTTTTGTTGCTGCTATTGACAATGGCAACTTCGGCTGCAGCACAGAAGAAAACACAAAAGACGTATATCCCCTGGGACAACGGCAAACTCGTAGTTTCCGAAGAGGGACGTTACCTGAAACACGAAAACGGTGCTCCTTTCTTTTGGTTAGGAGAAACCGGTTGGCTATTGCCCGAACGCTTGAACCGGGATGAAGCCGAATATTACCTGGAACAATGCAAACGTCGCGGATACAACGTGATTCAGGTTCAAACGTTGAACAATGTTCCGTCTATGAATATCTACGGACAATATTCGATGATTGACGGATACAACTTCAAAAACATCAATCAAAAAGGCGTATACGGTTATTGGGATCACATGGATTACATCATCCGTACAGCAGCAAAGAAGGGACAATATATCGGCATGGTCTGCATTTGGGGAAGCCCGGTGAACCGGGGCGAGATGACTGTAGAACAGGCAAAAGCATACGGCAAGTTTTTGGCAGAGCGTTATAAGGACGAACCGAATATTATCTGGTTTATTGGTGGAGATATCCGTGGCGACGTGAAAACTGCTGAATGGGAAGCTTTGGCAACCTCTATCAAAGCTATCGACAAAAATCACCTGATGACATTCCATCCACGTGGAAGAACAACTTCCGCAACTTGGTTCAATAATGCTCCCTGGTTGGATTTCAACATGTTTCAAAGCGGACATCGTCGCTATGGACAACGTTTCGGAGATGGTGACTACCCTATCGAAGAAAATACGGAAGAAGATAACTGGCGTTTTGTAGAACGCAGCCTGGCCATGAAACCCATGAAGCCTGTGATTGACGGTGAACCGATCTATGAAGAAATACCTCATGGTCTGCACGATGAAAACGAACTGTTGTGGAAGGATTATGACGTACGTCGTTATGCTTATTGGTCTGTATTTGCAGGTTCTTTCGGACATACTTACGGTCATAATTCCATCATGCAATTTATCAAACCGGGTGTAGGTGGTGCTTATGGTGCAAAGAAGCCTTGGTATGATGCTTTGAATGATCCGGGCTACAATCAGATGAAGTATCTGAAAAACCTGATGTTGACTTTCCCGTTCTTCGAACGCATACCTGATCAGTCTATCATCGCAGGACAGAATAGAGAACGTTATGACCGCGCTATCGCTACACGTGGAAATGATTATCTGATGGTATACAACTATACCGGACGTCCGATGGAAGTTGATTTCAGCAAGATTAGCGGCGCGAAAAAGAATGCTTGGTGGTACACCACGAAAGATGGTAAACTGGAATACATCGGAGAATTTGATAACGGAGTGCACAAATTCCAACACGACAGTGGTTATTGCAGTGGAAACGATCATATTCTGATTGTAGTGGACAGTAGTAAGAACTATGTAGAGAAGGACTGGACAGAATTACCCAATGCACAACAAAAATGGGCTAAATAATTTTGTATTATTAGGCGCGGATTACACGGATTTCATGGCTTTCAGAATGACAGATAAGTAAAACGACAGCGTTAATCCATGCAATCCGTGCCTAAATTTATTATATAAACGAATTATGAGAACATACTTATGAATAAAAGAATAGTATCATTTTTCTTTCTTCTGCTCTTTGCAGGTTCACTATACGCAGCCATAGGTATAACTGACCTGCGAACGGAGCAGTTGAAAAATCCGGCAGGTATCGATGTGCGCCAACCCCGATTGAGTTGGCGCATCGAATCGGATGAACAGAATGTGATACAAACTGCGTATCACATTCTTGTCGCATCTTCCCCGGAGCTATTGGAACAAGGGAAAGGAGATATTTGGGATTCAGGAAAGATTGAATCTGACGCTTCCCAATGGATCACTTATCAGGGAAAAATATTAAAATGTAATGCTCCCTACTATTGGAAAGTAAAAATAGACACCAACAAAGGTGCAACGAATTGGAGTGCTCCGGCTTCTTGGACCACCGGACTATTTAATGAAGCAGACTGGCAAGGGCAATGGATCGGCTTGGACAGGGCCGCTCCCAGAGATAGCGAAACACAATGGAGCCGTTTGGCAGCCCGTTATCTCCGTAAAGAATTTGCAGTAAAGAAAGATGTGAAACGTGCCACAGTACATATCGCCGGAATGGGATTGTACGAGTTGTTTATCAACGGACAACGCATCGGCAATCAAGTACTGGCACCTGCTCCTACCGACTACCGGAAAACAATTCTGTACAACACATACGATGTTACTTCACTGCTTCAAACAGAAAATGCTATTGGAGTAACTCTTGGAAATGGTCGCTTCTATACGATGCGTCAGAACTATAAACCGTATAAGATACCGACTTTCGGTTATCCTAAACTCCGGTTGAATCTGATTGTGGAATATGCAGACGGCAGCAAAGAAACGATTGCTACAAACACTTCATGGAAATTGACTACTGAAGGTCCTATCCGTAGCAATAATGAATATGATGGCGAAGAATACGATGCTCGTAAAGAGCTAGGAGCCTGGACTCAAACCGGATATGATGACAAAAACTGGATGCCGGCCCAACGTGTCAGTATTCCTTCAGGAACATTGCGTGCACAAATGATGCCGGGCATGAAAGTTACAGAAACCCTGAAGCCCGTTTCTATTAAAAAGCTTGGTAACAAATATATCCTGGATATCGGTCAGAATATGGCGGGCTGGGTACGTTTCCGGATAAAAGGACAGGCTGGCGATAGCATCCGTCTCCGTTTTGCAGAAAGTCTGCAAGACAATGGCGAACTTTATACAAGAAACTTCAGGGATGCCCGTTCTACAGATGTATATGTTGTCAGCGGACGCGAAACAAAAGATGCTACCTGGGCACCTCGTTTTATTTATCATGGGTTCCGTTATGTAGAAGTCAGCGGTTATCCGAATGCGAAGGCAGAAGATTTCGTTGCCGAAGTAGTAGAAGATGAAATGGAGCATATCGGTACTTTCAACTGTTCTGACGAAACTCTGAATAAGATTATCCGCAATGCATTTTGGGGAATCCGGAGCAACTATAAAGGGATGCCGGTTGACTGTCCGCAACGGAATGAACGCCAACCATGGTTGGGTGACCGTACTATGGGCTGTTGGGGAGAAAGCATGCTTTTCGATAATTACGCCATGTATACCAAATGGACGCGTGACATCCGCGAAGCACAACGGGAAGACGGCTGTATTCCTGATGTAGCCCCGGCATACTGGAACTACTACTCGGACAATGTGACCTGGCCTGCTGCTTTACCAATGGCCTGCGACATGCTTTTCACAAACTTTGGAGATAAACGTCCGATCGAAGAGAATTATCCGGCTATCAAGAAGTGGGTATCTCATATCCGGGAATACTACATGACAGAAGATTTTATCATCACCAAAGATAAATATGGTGACTGGTGCGTTCCGCCCGAATCACTGGAGTTAATTCATAGTAAGGACCCTTCCCGCAAGACTGACGGAGCTTTGATTGCAACGGCTTATTATCTGAAGGTATTACAACTGATGCACCGCTTTGCAAGCTTGCAAGGGTTGAAAGCTGACGCAGAAGAATGGGAAGATTTGGAACATCGCATGAAAGACGCATTCAATGCCCGTTTTCTTCACGTAAAGGAAGGTACCTCTCCCGTACCGGGACATACCTTATATCCGGATAGTATTTTCTATGGTAACAACACAGTTACTGCCAATATCTTGCCACTTGCTTTTGGTCTAGTGCCAAAGAACTACATCAATGAAGTAGCTAAAAATGCCGTAACTTCCATTATTACAACCAACAAGGGACATATAAGTACCGGAGTAATCGGTGTACAATGGCTATTGCGTGAATTGAGCCGTCGCGGTCATGCCAATGTAGCTTATCTACTGGCTACCAATAAAACATATCCTTCCTGGGGATATATGGTTGAAAAAGGTGCTACCACTATTTGGGAGTTATGGAACGGTGATACGGCAAATCCTGAAATGAATAGCGGTAATCACGTGATGCTTTTAGGTGACTTATTGCCTTGGTGCTTCAATAACTTGGCAGGTATCCGTGCGGACCGCTGGAAGTCCGGTTACAAGCATATCGTCTTCCAGCCGGCTTTTGAAATTCAGGAGTTGAGTAACGTGGATGCATCGTACATGAGTATCTACGGAAAAATAACCAGCCGATGGACAAAGACTCCCACACATTTGGAATGGGATATCGAACTTCCCGCCAATACGACGGGGGAAGTACATCTTCCGGATGGACGGAAAGAAAAAATCGGTTCGGGAAAATATCATTTCAGTGTAGACATTCCCACCCGGAATACGGCTATTCTGACTGATGAATTTCTGTATGAAAACGCTTCTTTCCCCGAATGTCATGGAGCTACGATAGTAGAGCTGAAAAATGGTGATCTCGTAGCCTCTTTCTTCGGAGGAACCAAAGAGCGCAATCCGGATTGTTGCATCTGGGTATGTCGTAAACCTAAAGGCTCTAAAGAATGGACCGCCCCCAAACTTGCTGCCGACGGTGTGTTTTCACTCAAAGACCCACAAGCAGTATTGGCCGGAATCGATTCAACCTGTACCCCGGTGAAAGATGCAAAAGGAACACTTATTGCCCGCAGAAAAGCTTGCTGGAACCCGGTTCTTTTCCAGATTCCCGGAGGTGACCTGATTCTGTTTTATAAAATAGGTTTGAAAGTGAGCGACTGGACAGGATGGCTTGTCCGTTCACGCGACGGAGGAAAGACCTGGAGCAAACGCGAAGCGCTTCCAAAAGGTTTTCTTGGACCTATTAAGAATAAACCGGAATATATCAATGGGCGTATCATCTGCCCTTCCAGTACGGAAGGAAGTAACGGATGGCGTGTCCATTTCGAGATTTCCGATGATAAAGGCAAGACCTGGAAGATGGTCGGACCACTGGATGCCGAGTTATCTGTCCCCACCCAAAATCGTAAAAAGGGAGGTGTGAATGTGGATGACCAGGAAGGCGGAGAAGCGATCGAAGGAGAAGGAGCCAAACCTGTTTATGCAATACAACCCAGTATTTTGAAGCATAAGGATGGAAGATTACAGATACTCTGCCGTACACGTAACGCACAGGTAGCAACTGCGTGGAGCAGTGATAATGGTGACACATGGAGTAAAGTAACACTGCTGAATGTCCCGAATAATAATTCCGGTACGGATGCCGTGACAATGAAAGACGGTAGACATATCCTTATCTACAATAATTTCTCTACATTGCCCGGAACTCCGAAAGGTCCGCGTACTCCGCTCTGTGTGGCCGTTTCAGAAGATGGTATCAATTGGCAACCTGTTCTTACATTAGAAGATAGTCCAATCAGCCAATACTCTTACCCTAGCATTATTCAGGGGAAAGACGGGAAGTTGCATGCCATTTACACATGGCGCCGTCAACGAATTAAATATGCAGAGATAGATCCGACGAAGTTTTAAATATTGAACGATCATCCGAATGAAATCGACCGCTCCTTTGCCCGCAAAAGAGCGGTCGATTCTTGTATTTATCCATTTTATACTTTACATTTGCCAATAAATAAAAAATAACGATGGCAGATAATTATATAGAGAGACAACAGGAACAATACGAAGCCCGAAAAGCTGCTTGGAAACAAGCACAAAAATATGGTAAGAAGAAACTAACAGCAGTACGTCCGGCTGAATCGAAGTCTCACACTTCAACGGTTTCAAAACCGGAAGACTCAAAAAGAAGAGTATTTATAACAGGCGGAGCGGAAGGAATAGGCAAAGCAATAGTAGAAGCTTTTTGCCTGGCTGGAAATCAAGTTGCCTTTTGTGATATAAACGAAACATCGGGACAGGAGACTGCGAAGGCAACCGGGGCTATATTCCATAAGGTCGACGTAAGTGATAAAAACGCACTTGAAAGTTGTATGCAAACCATTCTTGCCGAATGGAACGATATTGATATTATTGTCAACAACGTCGGTATCAGCAAATTTTCTTCTATCACAGAGACAAGTGTAGAGGATTTCGACAAAATTCTTTCTATTAACCTGCGTCCTGTATTCATCACTTCCCGACTGCTTGCCATCCATCGTAAAAAGCAGCCCTCTCCCAACCCATACGGCCGAATTATAAATATCTGCTCTACACGTTATCTAATGAGTGAACCGGGAAGTGAAGGTTATGCAGCTTCGAAAGGTGGTATCTATTCTTTGACTCATGCATTGGCTTTGTCTTTATCCGAATGGAATATCACCGTAAATTCCATTGCTCCGGGATGGATACAGACCCATGATTATAATCAACTCCAACCGGAAGACCATTCACAGCATCCTTCACGCCGGGTAGGTAAACCGGAAGATATTGCCCGCATGTGTCTGTTTCTCTGCGAGGAAAACAATGATTTCATCAATGGAGAAAACATCACTATTGACGGGGGAATGACGAAAAAGATGATTTATATATCTTCGGACGCAACATAAACATCATTACGAATTCATGTTATATACTTCTGGATACAAAACAGATAAGGCTTTGTAAATAGCTGAATTTATTTCTATTTTTTCAGAGCCCTTTTCTAATTTTATCCCGGGTTCTTTTTGAGAAAGATAACTTCTCATACTCTGCCCATCTGTAAAATGATAAGCATCGAAAGCCATATCAATATATCCCCAATATTGATTTAATGGATGTTGTAAAGTTACACCACGTACTCCATTTATATATGATTTCCAATTAGGATTACTAGTGCAAAACAAATCATTGGTTTTAATGGCTTCTACCATACAAATTGCTCTAAGAGCAATACTATTCATTATCTCTTTCAAATCAATATCTAAACTCATATCATAGAACTTGTCTAAACAATAAAGTTTCATTTGTTTAGTACTTGTTATATTTCCGTGCACCTGCCATTCTTGGTGGGTATGATATCTATATCCTAATTCCCATAATGAAAAAAGAAAATCCAAATTACCCACTGTTCCGGCTTCTAATCCTATTTGCAATTTGGGATGTATCTCCGAGCTGTATAAAATATCCAGAACATCAGTCCTTGCATATTCTTTTAATTGCTCAAGGATAATATGTGAATCTCCAGAATTGAGACAAAGTAGTGCCATCAAAAAAGTATCATGTGGAAGAGTATTCCATAATGACAAAACCTTTTCTTCAGCTGTTCTACCTTCTATATCGTTGCATCCCCATGCCGGACGCTGTTTTCTTATAGCATAACCTAAAGAACTAAAAGTGTCTGATAGTTCCGATTTCTTAAAAATAGAATCAGCCTGTTCTAAAAGACTAACTGTTTTTCCTTTTATACGAATATCAGGCACTTCCAACTGTGGATATAGTAACCTCAGAATCTCATATTGTTTTTGATTTTCCCACTCTAATAGTGCATCTTTATCTATTGCATTGTATATTGCCTTGAATGAACTAATTTTATATATTTCCTCCCATTTTCCGCATTTTTTCAATGCAGCCTCACAAAATATCCAATAATCTCTATAATTAGTAATTGCGTTATTAGCAATACAAAGCCATACATTGGTTTTATATTCAAAATATACCGAAGTATTAGATAACAAAGACTCAATAGTATAAATTGACTTTATAAAAGAATCAACAGAATTAAATAATTCCGCTATTAAATCAGGACGTCCTTGTTCATATAAAGTAAAAGATAGCCTTGAGAGAGTGGCTAATTTTTTATATACTACATATTCACACTTGTCTCTTATAGTTTCTCTATCCTTACGAGTTATCTGATATCCGTGTTGTAAGAACAGAACTAAAAAGCTATGTGGGCTACTTTTTCTGCTATTTTTATTGAATAAGTCAAAGTGAAACACTATCTTTGTAACAGATATAATAATATCTATTATAATCATATTTGTTACTTATCAGATACAATGATATGTCTTTATTATACAACTTTGATATAGATACGCCCGAAGATATTCTGCAGTTACTTGCCTGCAATTTACAAAAGAGGCGATTGGAGAAAGGACTTTCAAGAGATGCTTTATCCAAGTTAAGTGGCGTTCCTTCTCCCACTATAGCTAAGTTTGAACAGAAGTTTTCTATTTCATTGAGCTCTTATGTGGCATTAACAAAAGCATTAGGATATTCCAAAGACGTAAAGGCACTTCTTGCAGAACCACTTTACAGTACAATGGAAGAATTGGACGTTATCAATAAAAATAAAAACAGGAAGCGAGGAAGAAATGAAATTAGTAAATAAGTTATCGGTACTTTATCGTGATCAAAAGATAGGAGAACTTACCATGACACACGATAACCGATGTTGCGCTTTCCAGTACGATAAGAAATGGCTGATATCAGGCTTTTCTATCTCTCCATTAGACTTACCATTAGAATCTAGTTTATTCATCGCCAAACCAGAACCTTTCTGGGGAAATTTTGGAATATTTGAGGATAGTCTCCCTGATGGATATGGTCGTTATTTGTTGAATCGTTTACTCAAAAAACAAGGTATAAATGATGCTTTGCTTACACCTATTCAGCGATTAAGTATAGTGGGAATTTCGGGAATGGGAGCACTTAGTTACGTGCCGGAATCTTATATTGGAGAAGAAAAATCTCTACCTGACTTGGACAACTTACAACAAATGGCTCTGGAAGTACTTTCAGAAAAATCTGAAGAAGGCGAAGATATTTTATATTTCAATAGTGGTAATTCCGGTGGCTGCCGTCCTAAATGCTTGTGGCATGATCGTGAAGGTGCATGGTTAGTGAAATTCCGCCATACATATGATCCGAAAGATATGGGGAGAATGGAATATAAATATAATGAAGTAGCTCGTAAATGTGGAATAAATGTTCCTGATTACAAGTTATTAGATGGCAAATATTTTGCCAGCAAACGTTTTGATATAGAGAATGGAAAACGACTACACATTGCTACTGCTGGTGCGTTACTCAATGAATCAATATCAAATCCAAAACTAGATTACAAGGTATTGTTACACTTAACAGGATATTTGACACAAGATTCACAACAAGTTGATGAAATGTTCCAACGCATGGTGTTTAATGTACTTACAGATAACAAAGACGACCATGTCAAAAATTTCAGTTTTATTTGTCGTGAAGGAAAATGGTCATTAGCACCTGCTTATGATTTAACTCTCTGCAAAGAGGGGTATCACGGTGAACATGCTACTTCAGCAAATAACAAAGGAAATCCGGATATTGAAGATATGTTGGCGGTCGGTGAAAGTATCCGTATACCCCGAAGAAAAGGAATGGAGATCATCAACCACATGATTAATCATTGCCAAGAGATTCTTTCAACACGTTTCGAGTAACTTCCGCTCCTGTCTTCACAATCGAAGCAGCATGATGGAACTCCAACATATCATACGTATCGCCGGAAATTTGAATTAAGATATCCGGCTGACAACGTTCTATCTGGTAACGAGTGATTTGTTGCATCATCATTCTCGAAGATTCTGTCAACAGGTTATAAGGAGATACTTTCTTTTTCTTTCCGGTATCAATGGGTGCATTCACATCGACAGCTATCAGAATGTCTCCTTCAGTGCGTTGCACATGACTCAATGGAAGAGGATTCAGAATACCTCCATCAATCAATACCATACCGTCTTTTCTTAACGGACGGAAAAGCATAGGGATAGAAATAGACGCACGGATAGCTTCATGTAAGCTCCCTCTGTCAAACCTGACTTCCTGATCGCGGACAATATCCGTAGCCATCGCTACATAAGGGACAGGCAGGTCTTCAATATTCATGTCCGGAATAATTTGTTTCAGTTCTTTAATAAAACGGTCACCTTTCACTAATCCATCCCGGCTTAAGGTAAGATCCGCCAATTCCCACATTTTGCGTTTGTCCCAACTATACAGCCATTCTTTACATTCTTCCATTTTTCCTGAAGCATACATTGCTCCCACCATTGCTCCCATGGAACTTCCTGCAATGGAAGTAATCTCAAAGTTGTGACGAAGTAATTCTTCAATTACTCCTATATGTGCTATTCCACGTGCTCCCCCCATGGAAAGGACTAATGCTACTTTCTGCTTATCCATATCATATACATTTCTGTTAGCCATCTACAAAATAACACATTTTCTGCGAAAAAGATGTTTAGTAATCGTGAAGAAATAAATTATAGCAGTGTTTTAGGGGAACTAAAGCATAGCTTTAGATATGATAAAGCTATGCTTTGTCAGTTGCAAAGCATAGCTCTATTATATTCTTCTATTATCCCGGAGATTTTCCGGTTATGTAGGAGGTTAAGGGTTTACCCTCATTTATTTCTTTCCTTGAGCCTTCTTTTCTGCGTTTCGCTTATTCACGTAATCTTTGAACATCTGCCGCCAGTTGCGACCATGCTCATTGAAATACTGTTCGCATTTGGTTTTATAAATTTCGAAGATAGCAGAAATCTGCTTCATATTCTTGTAGTCAATAGCCTGTTCACGAGCCAATTTCAACTGTTCCAGAACGAAAGCCGTTTCCTCTTCCGTCATATTGGGTACAATGGCCTGATAACCTTTCAAGGTAAAAGCAACTTTACCTACCGTGTATTTATCCAGGATTTGTTCAATCTGTTCTTCCGTCAATACTCTGCGCAGATCTTTCATTAGCCTTTCATGCACTTCTTTCGGCATAGCAGAATCTGCAATCATTTCACGGTCGAGCTTGGAAAGCGGTTTGCCTGTCAGAGGATTGATACCCTCGGGGATTGTTGTATAAGGGTGCTCATTGTGCCAGTCACGCACTTTACGAAGATGATTATAAATGGCAGTTACTGCAAAACCTGCTTTTTTATCATCGTTCAACTCTAAAGAAGCTACCCAGTCGATGGCTTTCTTTTCGAGAGAAGCATCTGATTTTAAATTAGCAAAAGCCTTCTTGTCAAAATAAGCAGCTACCTTGTCAAAAGAACGGATGGCGCCTTCAGGAAGCAAAGCTCCTTTTTCACCAAAACTATACATAGCGGATTCCGGTTCAATGGTGACCTTGCTTTCATCCAACATCTTTTTATCCAATTTGAATACTTCTGCGAAGAAGTCATAAACAGCATTCCGCTTATTCGGGCCAAAGTCATGTTTCTCTTTGGGAAGATGTACATTCGTTACTTTATCTTTTGCCTGGTAGAATCCGTAGATTCGTTGCAGATAAGGAAATTCAAGAGTAGGAACACTGGCCGTCCAGTCGCCGCCATCCGATACGATCAGTTGTGGACGAGGAGCAAAAGTAGCGGCTAATTCCGCATTACAGGTTCCTCCTGCAGATAGTTGAATAGGCATTCCGCTTTCGCAGGGACAGCCACCGTCGAAGTGAGAAGCTAGGCTCACTACCGGAGCTGAAGCGGTGAAACGATCATCTAATACGCTCAACAATACAGTATGGGTACCTCCACCCGAACCGCCATTCGTACCGATACGGCTGGTATCAATGTCCTTACGGGAAGCAAGCATGTAGTCAAGAATCAGTAAGCCGTTCATTGCCTGAATAGTGTGCGCCGCACTACTACGGTGTGCCGCACTGCCCACTTGCAAAGCCGACTCTCCCCATCCGAACAAATCATAGTCTACACAAACAGCTCCCATGCGTGCTAAAGTTCCCATACGTTGTTGTTGGTCTTCCCGATAACGTCCGCCACCAAAATGTCCGTTAGGGCAGATTATCAACGCATGTTTTCCTTTCGATTGGGGCGTATAGATAGAACCGCAAACGTATAACCCGGGAAGTGTTTCAAGTGCGAAATTCTGCACGGTATAGCCATCAAACTTACGTATCTTTGAAAGAATAGGTTTGGATTTGACACATTGAGCCAACAAAGGATCGATACCTAAACGCTGACGTACCTCTTTTTTCAGAGAATCGGCACGAAGTTGAAAAGACTGTCGGTCTGTATAGAGTGTATTCAGATAAGCCAGCATCTTCTCTCCGTCTGCATCTGTACGACGTGGATACTCGTATGCTTTCAGCTTATACATATTTCCTTTCTGCTTAACAAATTTATAATCGAAAGGTGCCAATACATTCGTCAAGGATTCTTCCACGGAATAAGGACGAATACGGAAATCGGCATAAGGCAGCACTTTTCCCACCGTATCAATGTCATATTTCAAACGGACTCCGAAACGGTTCTGTATATCCGTCAGTACTTCATTCAAGGGACGGGCAAATTCTGTCTCGTATGTTTGCGTCTGGGCTTCGGCCGAAAGAGATGCGGCAAGAAGCATAGTAAAAAGGATTCGTTTCATTTATTTTTAATTTATGCAAGTTGTTTTTTCACCACAGATTACACAGATTTTCACAGATTTATTATTCTTATAATTTAGTCGAATTAAAAATCTGTGTTAATCTGTAGTATTTGTGGTGCTTTTAATTACTTCACCATTGACGATTACGTCATCCATCGTGATACGTTCACAATTTTCGAAGATACATTTCTGTTTCCCTTCTTGAATGTGAATATCACGCAAAACGATGTCAGATATCGGCGCTTCTTCCAAGCCCACTATTTTGATCGGAGTCTTTACGTTTGTCACAGTCATTCCGCTGATATGTACGTTACGGAATATCGGAGTGCGTTCACTCTTAGGTTCGGCAGGCATTTTACTGTATTTCAAATTCAATACGACAGCTTCCTGTTTAATGTTGCTCATTACGACGTTGCTGACACGAATATCTTCAACGACTCCTCCCCTTCCACGGGTTGACTTAATACGAATTCCACGATCTGTTCCGTCAAACACGCAATTGGAAATAGTAACTTTACGCACACTCCCACTCATCTCGCTGCCGATAACAACGCCTCCGTGACCGGAAAGCATGGTGCAGTTGGTAATAGTGATATTCTCGCAAGGTACTCCCAAACGACGGGCCTGCGCATCTCTTCCCGACTTGATTGTGATGCAATCGTCTCCTACTGATATATGGCAGTCGCTGATATGTACGTTGCGGCAGGATTCCGGATTCACTCCGTCCGTATTTGGTGAGAGCGCATTATCTATGGTGATCCCCTTTATGGTTACATTGTCGCAAAACTCCGGATTGACCGTCCAGAAGGGAGAATTTATGATTTTCACTCCTTCAATCTTTACTTTCTTACAACGAACGGGCTGAATGAACGGAGGACGGAAAAAGCGACGTTGCAATGTATTTACATAATCCTTGTTCGTTTCAGCATAAATTGCTGTCGTATCGTTTGCTGCATCCCACATTGGCTGATATTTATTCACATCACGCATGCCATTGTCTTTCAAATCAATCATGACACGAAAGAACTCCATCCACCATTTCTTTCCTTGTCCGTCCAAAGTTCCTTCTCCTTTGATCGTAATATTCTCGGCATCTACCGCATAAATCAAAGGCTGGAAACTTTTCATCATCACTCCTTCATGACGAACCTCGACAAAAGGAAGATAGTCATCAAAGTTATCGGAAAAGAGCAAGGTAGCTCCGGCTTCCAACTCCAGCGTAATATTACTTTTCAGATGGATACTCCCCGTCAGGTAAGTTCCGGCAGGAAAGAAAAGAGTACCTCCGCCACCACGGTTCAGACGGTCAATCGTTGAATTGATTAGCTTTGTATTAAGAGTCTTGCCATTTGCTTTTGCACCGGCCTTCAGCATATCTACACGCTCGGCACGAAGAACTGTGGTTGCACAGAAGCAAAGAAAGACAATAAGAGTTGTTCGTAAATTCATAATCGATATTATTAAAGTATATTTCATCGTTTCCTTCTAAAAAATCATGCTAATAGAATCTTTTTTTCTTCCCAATGTTTGAAGACAATCATTGAGATGTTTTTTTCAAACATGCTATATGATTAAAATAAAGATGCTGCATGATTTTTTATATGAATACATTGTTTTTTAATTCTACAAATATATATAAAAAGGTTCTTTTATTTTGCACAAACCAATTGATATGTTCCGCTCTGTATTTCTTTCGGTTCTTTTCCGCCCGGGAGATAAACAACAGCGGTAGTATTCACCGGAACAGACACGTTTAAAGTGAAAGTCCCATTCTCACAAGTCCAGTCCACATTAATGGTACCGTATAAAGTTTCATACGACGCTTTGACATATTTCAAATCTCCCACAGGTTGGGGAGCGATGATGAACTTCTGATAACCTTGTTTTGGAGTGGTAGAAGGACGAATACCGACCAGTGAATTAAAGAACCATTCATCAATCTGTCCCATCATAAAGTGATTCCAGGAAGAACCTTGACGGGGGTCCCATTGCTCGGTCAAAGTTGTAGCGCCGAATTTTAACTGGAAACCATATCCGGGAGCTTCTTCATGATTGAACATTTTATAAATAAGTTCATGTTCTCCATTACGCGCCAATGTCTGAATCAGATAACGGTTTCCCACATCACCGGTAGTCAAACGGTTGCCATGTGCTTCCACATCTTTTATCAGATTCGCGAATACTTTCTCATTCAAATCTGCATCCGGTCGGTAGTTATCTTGTTCATCTGCATCCTGCGTCATTTGGAGGAACAACGGAAGCGCATTACTGCATTGGCTTCCTGTACCATATTGTGCCGTATCTTTATGAAAAAAACATTTATTAAATGCAACCATTATATCCTGTGCCAACGAAGTGTAATAATGAATGTCAAAGTCATTACCTACCATTTTCGCAGCTTGTACCAAATACATGACTGTCATGTAATAATGCGCAGTAGCCACCAAAGGAACGGGCGTATTCCGTGAGAATCCCGCACGAAAATCTCCGTAATCATACCAGTCTCCCAATCCGAAAGAAAGAATACCTTTATCTGCACGAGTCTTGAGATAATCCACGTAACGACGCATATTCGGATAATATTTCTTAATCAATGAATCGTCTCCATAAGTCTCATAGTACATAAAAGGGAAAATAACCAAAGAACCACCCCACTCCGGAGATTCGGCAAAAGCATCCATACCCGGACCTTCAAAAATCACGTATTCCGGAGCAGTTGTCGGCATGGCCCCGTTGGAATGTTGTGCATCTGCCATATTCTGCATAATCTGCGGAGCGTATGCTGTCAAATCATAGTTATACAACAAACCCGGACCATTCAGATGTACCTGTTCCAGCCACCCAAGTTTCTCACGATGCGGACAATCCGTAAACACAGACTGCATATTGCTGCGAACCGCTTTCTCGATCAATCGATGGGCAGCATTAAATATCCGGTTGGATGATTCGAAAGTGGAAACTTTTCTAGCTGAATTATAGACGAAACAGGATTGAATATTCTTTAATACAGGCAATTTCTGCGGATTCTTCTGTCCTTTTAAGACAGCCCCCTCTACCTGAATATATCTAAAACCATAATAAGAGAAACGAGGGTGCCAGGTTTCATCGCCTTCCCCTTTCAGAGTGTATTCGTAATAGTGTTGACGCCCTGTCTGACGCTGATTGCAAGCACCTTCCTCTGTCAATGCTTCGGCTACAATCAAAGTCACTTTCTGACCACGTTTGCCACGTACTGTTATTTCCGGAAAGCCAGCCAGATTCTGTCCCATATCCAACACAAAAGCAGAAGGATCGACTGTTCTCTTAGTTGATACAGAAGCTGATGCAACTTGGTCCGCATTTAGTTTGGTTACCTTTTGAATATCATACCGTTCCATGATTTTCACCGGAGCCGCCATCTGTGGACGAAGTATTCCTTTAGGAGCTTCCTGTATGACTACCGGACGCCAGTGACTGTCATCAAAGCCAATCTGATTCCATCCTTTCTGTTCACGACGCGCATCATAATCTTCTCCTCCATATATGCAATTGAAGGTTACCGGACTAAAATCATATTTCCAATTATTATCGGAATGAACCGTCGTACATGTTCCATCTTCGTAGTTAATAACCAGCTCAAATAAAAGTGTGGGAGGACCAAAGCTGATCTGTAATTTGCGATAACGCCCCCCCTGCACATTATAGAATCCATTCCCCAATAAGATTCCTACGACATTTTCACCACGCCGCAATTGTTCCGTCACATTGTATGTGTTATAGTAAACAGTTTTATCATAATCACTCCACAATGGAGCAAACTCACTGTTACCTACCTTTTTGCCATTCAAAGAAAACTCATAGAATCCCAGACCACAAACGTATGCCGTTGCCTCCACTATTTTCTTACCCGGTTTACGGTTTGCACCCCCTTCTTTCGCATCTCCTACCTGGAATGTTCTTCTCAAACAAATACTTTTCTTTGCCAAAGTGTCCACTGCTTCCCAAGCAGCTTTCACTTCCGGTTTCTTCAACTCTCCACCGTGGAACTTACGCCCTTCCGGTAAATGAGCATTTTGTCGGGTAATAGCTCCAATCCACTGCCCCGAAGATAATCTTTCGGGTACTGCCCGGAATTTCGCTTCACTGCTCCACTCGGAAGGTGTATCTGTTTCATCCCAAACACGAACGCGCCAACTATAATTAAATGAGTTATCAGGACGTATATCTGCCCCCTTTGTAGAAACTAACTGGCTCTGCGAAGAATAAACCTTCCCACTATTCCAAACAGAACGCCCTGTAAAAGCTTCCCGAATATCAATCTCATAGGCAGATTGTCGTGTCCCATTTTCCGGCGATTCCATCACCCAGCCCAAACGGGGTGAACCTTCGACCACTACCAGTCCCTCCTGCATCTCACAGGTAAGACGACTGATGGTTATATTCTTTGCCTGTACAAAACAAGACAAACAAATTAGCAATGAAAGAAGAATCTTTTTGAATTTCATTTTTCAAGTATCTTTTATTTGTTCGATAAATGAGAATTTATCGGTTAGGCTGAAAGCCTTACAATTATATATTTATTGGGGTGCCCTGAAAGGGCTTA
>ENA-OYXA01000048-OYXA01000048.1-human-gut-metagenome-genome-assembly--contig:-NODE-48-length-80011-cov-9.618590_pt1 | contig 80011 bp, 89 predicted proteins | sample MGYA00244212_ERZ653411 | MGnify/ENA primary metagenome ERZ653411 (study PRJEB26926, sample SAMN06165066) | human gut metagenome | biome: ENVO:00009003; feature: ENVO:2100002; material: ENVO:00002003...
GCCGGAAGCGGTTCACCGACAAGTACGGCGAAGGGCTGTCCGACCGAATGGTGCGCATGTGCCACGCCACCTGTCGCTCCGCGCTGGAGAAAGCGGTGCAGGATGGACTGATTCGCGTGAACCCGGCCATCGGCTGCAAGCTGCCGCCCAAGAAAGCGCGGGAGATGCAGGTGCTGACGCGGGAGGAGCTGCAGCGGTTTCTCATTCAGGCGAAGTTCGAGGGCTACTACGAAGTGTTCCTTCTGGACTTGGCAACCGGCCTGCGCCGGGGTGAGCTGATGGCGCTGCAATGGGACGACCTGAACTTCAAAACCGGCGTACTGAATGTGAACAAGCAGGTCTACGATGTGCGTGGCCAACTTCAGATCAGCACGCCCAAGACGAAGAACTCCGTCCGCAAGATCGTCCTGCCGCCCGCTGTGGTGGCGGTGCTGCGGGAGTACAAAAAGACGGTGGACTCTCGCTGGATGTTCCCGTCCCCGGTGAAGGAGGACTGCCCCATCACACCCGGCGTGGTGCGGCGCAGATTGCAGCTCGTCTTGGAACACGCTGGGTGCAAGCATGTTAGATTTCATGATCTGCGCCATACATTCGCGACGCTGGCGCTGGAGAATGGCATGGATGTGAAGACGCTCTCCGCCATGCTGGGTCATGTGTCGGCGGCCACCACGCTGGACATCTACACCCACATCACCGATGACATGCAGCGCACAGCCGCCGCCAACATCGACCGCGGCATCGGCAAAGCAGCGCCGCAGGAGGACGCTTCAGAGCCGGGGCAGGAAACTGCCCTGGCCCAGGCGGAAAAGCCGAGAATGACCGACTTCAAACCCTATACGGGCCGCAAGCGCAGGTCCGGCACCGGCTGCGTCACCGAGATCAACGACCATCTGTTTGAAGGCCGCTACTCTCCCAAATGGCCCGACGGTAAAAAGCACGCCCGCAATGTCTATGCCCACACCCGCGAAGAGTGTGAGGAGAAACTGAAGGTGTTGATTGCAGAGATGAAGGCTGAGATTGTGGAAGCGCAGCGGCTGAAGGATTTGGGCGAAGGCGATGGGCGGCCGTTGGAGGAGAAGAAGGGAAAGCGGGGAAAGAAGGGAGAATAAGGTGCCGCCCTAAGTGCCTTGCTCGGTACTTAGGGCGGCGTTTGTGACTTATAGGATGAGGAATATGAGGAGTGATTCAGTGGTTTATTTTTTCGGCCAGTTGGTTCTGCAAATAAGGACGGATTGATGCAACAATAATAGCCCGAATCTTTTTTTGTTGCCCGAAGGTGATAGACGATTTATCTCGCTTATTAAACATTTTTACAATGAACTCATAGTCATCCAATCCGTCGTAATCATTGTATTCACAATCAAATGCACCATCTTCAAATAGCTTTTTAAGGAGTTTCCGGGAAAAGAACTCTGGCGAAAGCGAAATGAATTGGTTGTTTTCAACTGCGTGATATAGCTTGAACATTTTTTCACGAACAGATGCCTCATCATTCAAATCATCTCGACCAAATTTTTTAATACAAGAACTACCGATAGGGAATAGAGTGCTTCCGGTTATGATATTTTTGATAGTGAACAAATAGAATAGATGTTCCTTGCCACAGATGCAAGATTCACTAAGAGTACTATCCTCTTCACAGTCAATAATTTCCCATTCTACTACCGCAGTATCCCAGTCATTGCCGTGCGATAATTCAATTACAGTTTTTATAAGTCGCTCCATATAGATACGAGCCATAAGTAATACACCACCTTCCCCTATATTCCTATATTTGAATGTAATTATTTGCTCCTCTTAATTTGGATTGCATTAAAGTCGATTATCTTTGAGACAGCTAATGTGCCAACGGGAAGGTCAAGCAAATATTCGACCTCTTCAGGGCTGATACTTAGTTTATACTCATTGGATAATTCATCCATAAACTCTTTAGCTGTAAAAACATTTTCCTGAAGTAACATCATAACAGATGCCTTCAACAGCGCCGGCGCAGCTGTAATGAGTACATCATCCAGGGGCTCTTCTTTCCTTTGACCGCGTCTTTGCATGATTCTAATCAACGATTGGTAGTCCTCTTTTGTGATTATATCAAGCCTTTCGGCTCTTCGAATCATTGCGGCAATAGAAACTTTCCATTTCTTCTTAAGTTGCTTGTAGTAAATGATTGTCTGTGGGCCAGCTTCTGCATCTTTTCTGAAAGTCTCTTCCGGAAGCAAAAAGGCTGCAGCAAAGTCATTGGCTTCACGCTCCCTACGCTTGAATTCCTCTTTTGAGAGTTCTTCAATGTCTTCGCTCCATTCATGCAAGCAAATATGTCCGAGCTCATGGGCTATATCGAAATGAATACGTGCAGCAGATGTTTTATTGTTAGAATATGCGATGAGATAAGTTGGCATATCTGCCGTTCCCACAAACTGACTAAATGCATCGACATCATCTGTACTTGTAGAAAAAGAAGTGACCAAAATACCATGTTGCTCAACAACAGATATGATATTATCAATTGGGTCACGCCCAAGTCCCCATGCATCTCTTAATGCATAAGCAGCTTCTTCAGGGGTAACATCTTCGGGGAGATCAAGTGGTTCATACACGGGGAAAGAAATATAATCCTGCAATAACGAATATACCTGCGCAAGAAAGTCCATTTTCACAATTTGTTCGCTACGATATTTCTTGTTGGTGGTAAGAAGTGAACGAAAATAAACTGTACCTTCTGTATTAGATGCAGGATGTTCGTAAAAGAATTTAACAGGAAAACTAAGCGCACGGGATAAACGGTCAACAAGCTCTTTGTCGGTTGGCTGACTTTTAGAAATCTCATACATTGACAGTGTTTGGCGTTGGCAACCAACTTGTTCTGCTAATTCGGCAACGGTTAAACCTCTATATATACGTGCTTTTTTCAAGCGTTCACCATTAAACTGGGTTTTCATATGGGGCGCTCCTCTTCAAATAATAATTGTTGATTGACTCGTTATCTGTACCTTCGGGAAGCCATATAAGGACCGCCACTCTGGCGATCCTTATATGGCCAATCTATTAGCCGTCTTTTTGAGCGGAAGTTTCCAAAGTCCGTCTTTCGGGTTTGCCTTTCTTGCGAGCCATAGCTTTGGCTGTAAGGGAAAGCCCGCGTCCGGGATTGTTCTCCGGTGCTGCAGGATCGGAAACTTTCTCTACAACAATACTCTCGTCGGCGTTAATATACATAGACCAGTCGTGCTCGCTTCCCTGGGCAATGTCCAGGGAAGGAGTGACCATAACGGCACGGATATTTGTTAACCGATATCCCACTGTGTCAAATAACACCAGGACATGGTGGCGAACGATGTCGACGTTGCTTCCTAAATCTCGCAACAGCGTCTGAACTAATTCCGCAAGTCGTTCTTCGTCGGAGAACTCATGAGGAATGAGACAAAGCTGCTGTTGATCTGCCAAAAGATCCTGGTTGAACTGGCGAGCCATCATATCGATGTAGTGCATCCGTTTGCGCTGCCGCTGTCGCTTGCATAATTCTGTGAATCGTTTTTCCCGCATGAAGGTGAGTATGCATTGACTGGATTTTTCAAAAATCACCAACATCTCCCACGGACCACGATGCGCTTTTGCGATAGTGCAATCCTCTGTATCCAGTGTCTTAATAACATTGGTGTTCAGCAAATCCCAGATACGAGCGGGAACGCTGTTCCGAGTTTGGAGATCATTGCGCTGAATATCAGCTTGAATGTCGTCGCCGACAGCATCTTCCACGCAACGAACGATTTTGACAATCAGGTCAGGAGAAAAGGAAATGATGTTCGTGTGCATACTGCACCTCCTCAGGAGTTGATGACTAAATTATAGGCGTTTTGCTCGAAAATGTCAAGACCTATATTTGAGAGCACCAATCACCCCCTGCGCCGCAATAGACAAAGAATAAGAAAAATCCCTCTGAAATCAACGATTTCAGAGGGATTTTGGTCCGAGTAGTGCGGCTCGAACGCACGGTCTCCTGGTCCCAAACCAGGCGCGATACCAACTTCGCTATACCCGGATATTCAATTTCTGCCATTATACCACGGCGAGGGAGAAAATCAAAGATTTTTCTGTCTGTGGTCAATCCTGTGGTCAAAGCCGCTTTTGTGCCGCTTTCGACAATTGGTGGAAATCCCGCAAACGCAGGTGTTGCAAGGCTTTGCGGCGTTTCGCCTTGCCCTGTCCCGGATACCGCCACGGCACTCCCAAACCAGGCGCGATACCAGCTTCGCTATACCCGGATATTCAGCTTCTGCCATTATACCACGGCGAGGGGAGAAAAGCAAAGCTTTTTCTCGCTGCGGTCATTTATGTGTGTAGGACTACAATACATATTGGACAATTGAAGAAAAAAGCTATGAGGGATATGGTCTCATGTGATAATGCTGAGCTGCCGCACCAGCTTATCCGGAAACGAGACCATATCCCTCATGGCCAAGAGAATAACACGGGACATGGCCTATCGGCGATCCCTGATGAAGAACACGGGGAATTACGGCTTCGGGTTCGCCAGCCTGTTTATCCCGATTATTTTACGTTCAGGGCGGCCTTCAGCTGGTCCACCCGGTCGGTGCGCTCCCAGGTAACGCCCAGGTCCTCCCGGCCCATGTGTCCGTAGGCCGCCAGCTGGCGATAGATGGGACGGCGCAGGTCCAGATCCCGGATGATGGCGGTGGGCCGCAGGTCAAACACCTGCTCCACGGCCTGCTCCAGAGCCTCGTCGGACACCACGCCGGTGCCGAAGGTTTCCACCAGCACGCTGACGGGACGGGCCACGCCGATGGCGTAGGCCAGCTGCACCTGGCAGCGGCGGGCAAGGCCGGCGGCCACCACGTTCTTGGCCACCCAGCGGGCGGCGTAGGCGGCAGACCGGTCCACCTTGGTGGGGTCCTTGCCGGAGAAGGCGCCGCCGCCGTGGGGGGCGCTGCCGCCGTAGGTATCCACAATGATCTTCCGGCCGGTGAGGCCGCTGTCGGCCTGGGGGCCGCCGATGACAAAGCGGCCGGTGGGGTTCACATAGAACTTGGTATTCTCGTCCAGCAGCTCCGCGGGCACGGTGGGCTTGATGACCAGCTCGATCATATCCCGGCGGATCTGGTCCAGGGTGGCCTCGGCGGCATGCTGGGTGGAGACCACCACGGTGTCCACCCGAACGGGAGTGCCGTTTTCGTCATACTCCACGGTGACCTGGGTTTTGCCGTCAGGGCGCAGATAGTCCACCAGGCCCTGCTTGCGGACCTGGGTCAGGCGCATGGCCATCTTCTGGGCCAGGGAAATGGCCAGGGGCATCAGCTCCGGGGTCTCGTCGCAGGCGTAGCCGAACATCATGCCCTGGTCGCCGGCGCCGTTGTCCAGCTGGCTGTCGGCGGCCTCCTTGGCCTCCAGGCTCTTGTCCACGCCCAGGGCAATATCGCCGGACTGCTCGTCGATGTTGGTGATCACGGCGCAGGTATGGCCGTCGAAGCCGTACTTGGCCCGGTCATAGCCGATGTCCAGCACCACCTGCCGCGCAATTTTGGGGATATCCACATAGCAGTGGGTGGTGATCTCGCCCATGATGTGGATCAGCCCCGTGGAGGCGCAGGTCTCGCAGGCCACGCGGCCATTGGGATCCTTCTCCAGGATGGCGTCCAGAACGGCGTCGCTGATCTGGTCGCAGATCTTGTCGGGATGTCCCTCGGTAACGGATTCGGAGGTAAACAGTCGTCTTGCCATGATTTTCGTGCTCCTTTATGAATAGATTTTTCAGAATCCCCCACCGACCCGGAGCATGAAAAAACACGCTCCGCCATTCGACGGATCGTGCGTGAAAATTGCTCCTCATCTGTCGAAGGACGAACGCGGGGATATCACTTCCGCGCTCAGCATACGTCGGATTTGGCACCTTGCCTTGCAGGTTGCCGTGGTTTCATCGGGCCGATCCCTCAACCACTCTTGATAAGGTATGAACTTGTGGGGTGCTCTGTAATTTCTTATATTAGCAGAAGTGATTGTCTTTGTCAATAGGGAAAACGCGCAATGCGCCTCAGACGGGATTCGCCCTTCTTCGACTTGAAAACCCGGGGGGAATGTGCTATACTTGATTATAATTTCGCGTATCATGCTTTCGCAGGAGGGGAGGGACCGGATATGGTGGATATCCATTGTCACATTCTGCCGGGGGTGGACGATGGGGCCCCGTCCATGGAGGACTCGCTGGAGATGGCCCGGATGGCGGCGGATTCCGGCGTCACGGACATCATCGCCACGCCCCATTGCAATCTGCCGGGGAACGGGCCCAAGAATTACCGCTCCGCCTCTCTGCGCGCGGCCTTCTCCCGGCTGCAGCAGGCCCTGGACGCGGAGGGCATCCCCCTGCGCATTCACCCGGGGGCCGAGGTGTTCTGCACTCCGGAGCTGCCCCGGCTGCTGGACCAGCGACAGCTCCAGACCCTGGGCGGGAGCCGGTATCTGCTGGTGGAATTTTATTTTGACGAGTCCGCGGAGTTTATGGAGCAGTGCTTCCGGGACATCCGCCACCGGGGCCTGGTTCCCGTGGCCGCCCATCCGGAGCGGTACAATGCCGTCCAGCGCGACCCCGCGCGGCTTGAGGGCTGGTTCCGGCGGGGCATTGTCATCCAGCTGAACAAGGGCAGCGTTCTGGGCCGTCTGGGCCGCCGGGCACAGGATACCGCCCTGTGGCTGCTGGAGCACGGGCTGGCCCACGCCGCCGCCAGCGATGCCCACCGCCCCACCGTCCGCACCACCCATATGGGCCTGCTGCGCAGCACACTGGCCGATGATTTTTCCCCGGACTGCCCCCGGCTGCTGCTGGACGGGAACCCCCGCCGTATTTTAGAGGACCGCCCCATGGTGGGGGCGGACCGGCCTATTTCTTCTTCAAGGGAGGACGAGCTATGAGAGCCATCCGCAAAATGCAGCGCGTGGTCATTGCGCTGTTTATCCTGGTGCTGCTGGCCTTCTGCGGCCTGCGCATCTATCGCCGCGTCACCGTGGATACCACGCCCCCGGTGATCACCTGCTCCAGCGACTCCATCGACGTCAGCGTCACCGCCGGGGAGGATGCCCTTTTGCAGGGCGTCATGGCCTCCGACGACCGGGACGGCGACCTGACGGACCAGATCCTCATCAAGGGCGTGACCCCGGCCCTGGCCGACAGCAGCGCCCAGGTGACCTATATCGTGTTCGACTCTGCCAACAACATGGCCACCGTCACCCGCACCGTCCGCTACACGGACTACCAGGCCCCCCGCTTTGCGCTGTCCCGGCCCCTGGTGTATCCCCTGGGCCAGACGGTGACCCTGCTGGACCGGCTCACCGCCTCCGACGTGCTGGACGGCGACATCAGCAAGACCATCCGCATCACCTCCCAGAACATTGTCAACAGCCAGCCCGGCGTCTACAACGTCACCGCCCAGGTGGACAGCCGTCTGGGCGAACCGGTGGTGCTGCCGCTGAAGGTGGTCATTACCACCGGCGAGACCCAGCTGATCTGGCTGAAGGATTATCTGATTTATTTGTCCCAGGGCGCGTCCTTTAACGCCGCCGGATACATCGACAGCGTGGTGGCCCCGGACGGGTCCACCCTGGCTGCCTCCCAGGTATCCGTGGACGATCCGGTGAACACATCGGTCCCCGGGGTGTACTATGTGGGCTATACCGTCGCCGCCCAGGGCCAGAGCTACACCGTCTATCTGACGGTGGTGGTGGAATAAGGAGAGAATGCCATGGATGAAAAAAACCGGGGCCTTCAGTGGTCCCATATCGAGCCCTACTGCCTGGTGCGGACCCTGCTGCGGCAGCTGTGGATGCTGCTGCTGGCAGCGGCTGCCTGCGCTATGGCGGCGTGGATCGTGCTCTCGTGCTTCGTGACCCGGCAGTATACCAGCTCCACCACCTTTGCCGTCACCGCCCGGGTCAGCACCCTGTACTATACGAATATCACCGCTGCCGCCGACATGGCCGCGTCCTATTCCCAGCTGCTGCAGAGCCGGGTCCTGCGCCAGACCATGGAGCAGAATCTGGGCATGTCTCTGGACGGCACCGTATCCGCCCAACAGCTGGGCGAGACGAACCTGATCCGCGTCACCGTCACCGCCGACACGCCCCGCCAGGCGCTGGTGCTGCTGAAGGCGGTGTCCGACAACTATGGCACCCTGTCCGCCCACGTATCGTCCACGGCGGTGCTGAGCCAGCTCAACGCCCCCACCCTGTCCGTGGCGCCGTCCCGCAGCTATAACGTGCCGAAGATCTGCCTGCTGGCCAGCGTGATCGGCGCGGGACTCACCGCCGCCGCCGTGGCGTGGGCCAGCGTCACCAGCGGCACGGTCCAGACCCAGGAGGGCGCCCGCAGCGACCTGGACGCCAAGCTCATCTCCACCGTGCCCCACGAGGGCCGCCGGACCCGGAAGCTCCTGGGCTGGATGGACGACCGCCGGGAGCGGCGGTCCCGCCGGGGCGGCAAGCGCCTGCACCGGAACCTGAATATCTCGTCCCCGGCCATCAGCTTTGCCTTTACCGAGTCCATCCACCGCATCGCCGAAAAGTTCCAGCATGAGCACGCCAAGGGCCGCCGGGTATTCCTGTTTTCCAGCGTGTCCGCGGCAGAGGGCAAATCCACCCTGGCCGCCAACACGGCCATTTCCCTGGCCTCCCGGGGGGTGTCCGTTCTGTTCATCGACCTGGACCTGCGCCGCCCGGTGCAAAGCGAGATGCTGGGCCTGCCCGTGAAGCAGAAAAACGAGCTGGGCACCCTGCTGTCAGAGTCCGCCGCCCCGGAGAAGATCCTCTCCGCCGCCGTCACGGACCCCTCCACAGGGCTGCACTCCCTGCTGAGCACCAAGTCCTATACCGACGTTATCGAGCTGCTGGCCTCGGACCAGCTGGCCAAGGTGGTGGCCCTGGCCCGGGAGCAGTACGACTATGTGATCATCGACTCGCCGCCGCTGGGCTTCTTCTCCGACAGCGAGCTGCTGTCGGACCTGTCCGACGCGTCGGTGCTGGTGGTGCGGCAGGACACCGTCCCCGCGCCGGAGATCAACGACGCCATCGACGCCCTGCGGGCCGGTAAGGCAGAGTTTTTGGGCTGCATCCTCAACGATATGGCCCACCTGACCGCTTACTCCGCCGGATACGGCTATGGCTACGGTTATTATGGCTATGGCTACGGCAAGAAATACGACAAATACGGCTACGGGCACCGCTCCGGCCAGAAGCAGCAGTGAGGCGCACTATGGAACATACGACCCATACCAATAACGAAGAGCAGGCCATCGACCTGTCCGTCCTGCTGCGGCGGATGCTCCGGGCCCTGCGGCGGCTGTGGCCCGTGTGCCTGGCGCTGATCGTGCTGTGCGCCGCCGTGATGGGGTGGCGGGCCCACCGCACCTTCCGTCCCATGTACCGGTCCGAGGCGGTGTTCTCCGTGAGCCTGAGCTTTATCGGAGGCACCGATGTGTCCAGCTACAGCCAGTATTACAACAAATCCGCCGCCCAGCAGGTGACGGATACCTTCCCCTATCTTCTGTCCTCCGACCGGATGCAGGAGCTGCTGCGCCAGCGGCTGGGGACCGCCTCCATCAACGGCAGCATCTCCGCCTCGCCCATTCCGGATACCAGCTTCTTTGTCCTGACGGTGGAAAGCCCCGGCGCCCAGGATGCCTACGACATCCTCCGGGCCGTCATCGACGTATATCCCCAGGTGAACCGCCTGGTGCTGGGCGAGACGCAGCTGGTGGTGAACCAGGAGCCCTCCCTGCCCGACGCACCGTACAACAGCGATCCCTGGGTCCGCAGCGCCGTCAAGGGTGCATTCCTGGGCCTGGTGCTGGACCTGGCGGTCCTGATCATTGCCGCCGCTCTGCGGCGGACGGTGTCCTCCACCGGCGATGTCAAGCGCCTGGTGAGCCTGCCGTGCCTGGCCTCCATTCCCCGCACGGCGCCCAAGCGCCGCAAAAGCGGCCCCCAGCAGGGGCTGCTCATCACCCATATGCAGACCGACAGCGCCTTCTGCGAGGCATATCGTCTGCTGCGGCTGAAGCTGCTGCGGCAGCTGAAGCCCCAGGACAAGATCATCATGGTCACCAGCTCCATCCCCTCCGAGGGCAAGAGCTCCGTGTCCGTGAACCTGGCCCTGTCCCTGGCCCGGGAGGGGAAGAAGGTCCTGCTCATCGACGGCGACCTCCGGGGCCCCAGCGACAAGGCCCTGCTGGGCCTGACCAAGCCCTCCGACGGCCTGGGCCAGTGCCTGTCCGGCAGCCTGGGCCAGGTGCACTTCCTGCGCTATGAGGACACGTCCCTGTATGTCTTTGCCGGCAGCGAGCCCATCCACACCCCCATGAACCTGCTGCAATACGACAAGCTGGAGGCGCTGATGAACACGCTGCGCCCCATGTTTGATTACATCGTGCTGGATACCCCGCCCTGTGCCATGATGGCCGACGCCCTGGCCCTGAGCCGCCATGTGGATCGGGTCATCTATGTGATCCGCGAGGATTTTGCCGCCACCACCCAGATCTTCGAGGGGGTCCAGGCCCTGGCCGGGGCCGATTCGCGAATGGTTGGCTTCGTGTTCAACTGTGCCACCAATGTCCGGGGCTCCGCCTCCGGCTATGGCTACGGATACGGCTATGGTTACGGCTATGGTTACGGTTACGGCTATGGCTACGGCAAGACCAAGCGCAAGAGCGACGCATAAGCCCCTTCCAGGTCCCCCGGCGGAAAGCCGGGGGACCTCAGCTTATCAAAAAAGGCCGCCGCCCTTTTTTGGCAAGCTGACTATACAACCCCGGGAAAATGTGGTATACTGAACCATCAAAGCCCCTGAATTTACAGAAAGTTCAGGAAAGCCCCATCCGGGGCGGTATAATAGAGGAAAGCATCAACGATACTCACAAGTGGGAGGCTGAGCGCATGGCACGCAACATTCTGGTGGTGGAGGACGACCGCAACATCTCCGACCTGATCCGCATGTACCTGGAAAAAGAGGGCTTCGAGGTCCGAAGCGCCTATGACGGCGGCAAGGCCGTGGAGGAATTCGACAAGCAGGCCCCGGACATGGTGCTGCTGGATATCATGCTGCCGGTGATGGACGGCTGGGCCGTGTGCGCCTACATCCGGGAAAAGGCCAAGACCCCCATCATCATGCTCACCGCCAAAAGCGAGGTCAACGACCGGATCACCGGCCTGGAAATGGGGGCCGACGACTATCTGGTGAAGCCCTTCGAGATGAAGGAGCTCATGGCCCGCATCAACGCGGTGCTTCGCCGCAGCGAGATCCCCGACGACACGAAAAAGCGCCTGGTGTTCGACAAGCTGGTCATCGACCTGGACAGCTACGAGCTGCTGGTAGACGGCAAGAAGATCGACACGCCTCCCAAGGAGCTGGAGCTGCTGTATCACCTGGCCTCCACCCCCAACCGGGTATACACCCGCAACCAGCTGCTGGACGAGGTGTGGGGCTTTGACTACTTCGGCGACTCCCGCACCGTGGACGTCCACATCAAGCGCCTGCGGGAAAAGGTGGAGAACGTGTCCGACCAGTGGGCCCTGAAAACCGTGTGGGGCGTGGGCTATAAGTTCGAGGTAAAATGAGCCAGGAAAAGATTTTCCAGTTCCGGCGGCGGTTCGACAGTCTGTACTGGCAGCAGTTTCTGCTGACGGCCGGGATGGTGCTGCTGACGCTGCTGCTGCTGGGCGTGTCGTTTTACGGCCTGAGCTATAACGACACCGTGGCCGAGCGCCGCAGCGAGATGCGCCAGCATGCGGAGCTTATTGCCAACATGTCCGGGGACTATCTGGCCTCCAACGGCCAGACCCAGAGCCCCAGTCTGCAAAACCTGGTGGCTCTGGCCGCCGGCCTTACCAAGGCGGACTTTCTTCTGTGCAACCAGGAGGGATACGCCCTGCTGACCTCCGACCAGCGCCTGGGGGGCAAGGTGGTGTCCGTGCCCCAGGATATCCAGGACGCCATCCTGGGCGATCAGGGCTTTTACCAGGGCCGCAGCAGCATCGGCGGCGCATATGATCTGAAGCAGTTTGTGGTGGGCGTCCCCGTGACCCGGGAGGACGGCAGCACCGTGGGCATGGTGCTGGCGGTGATGGACGCCCGGTCCCTGATGAGCATGTGGCGCTCCTTCATCGGCCTGTTCTTCATGACGTCGGCCATCATCCTGCTGATTTCCTTCGTGGCCAGCTCCCTGACCTCCATGCGCCAGATCCAGCCCATCCGGGAAATGGCCCGGGCCACCCGGGCTTATGCCGCCGGGAATTTCGATGTCCGCATGCAGGACACCGGCCGCAACGATGAGATCGGCGAGCTGGCGGCGTCGTTCAACAACATGGCCGACTCCCTGGCGGAGACGGAGCGCCAGCGCAGCGACTTTATTGCCAACATCTCCCACGAGCTGAAAACCCCCATGACCACCATTGCCGGGTATACCGACGGCATCCTGGACGGAACCATTCCCCCGGAGAAGGAGAAAAAGTATCTCCAGATCATCTCCGACGAGAGCCGCCGTCTCAGCCGCCTGGTGCGGCGGATGCTGGATATCTCCCGCATCCAGTCCCAGCAGGACATGAAGAAGGAGGACTTCGACCTGTGCGAGAGCATGCGCCTGGCCCTGCTGTCCATGGAGCAGAAGATCACGGACCGGGGCCTGGACGTGGAGGCGGACATTCCGGAGGATTCCGTCATGGTCCAGGGAGTCAACGACCTGATTACCCAGGTGATTTATAACCTGCTGGAAAACGCCACCAAGTTCGCGGCCCCGGGCTCTACTCTGTACCTGGGGCTGACGGAGACCGGCGGCGACAAGGCGGTGGTAACGGTGCGCAACACCGGCCACACCATCCCCCCGGAGGAGATCCCCCTGCTGTTCGAGCGCTTCCACAAGTCCGATAAATCCCGCAGCGAGGACAAGGACGGCTACGGCCTGGGCCTGTATGTGGTCAAGACCATCCTGTCCCAGCACAAAGAGAAAATTTCCGTTACCAGCGAAAACGGCGTCACCTCCTTCAGCTTCACCGTTCAGCTGGCCCACCCCATGCGGAATACATGAGAGGAACCATTGCTATGTTTGACGAAAACAACCCGATCCGGCCCCAGGACCCCGAAATCCGGCCCCAGGACCCCGAGACTCCGGCGGAGACCCCGGCAGTCCCCCAGGAGAGTCCTGCCCCGGCGGATAACCCGGAATGGGAGGAGCCGGAGGAGATCGTTTCCTGGTATACCCCCAAGGAGCCTGAGGGCCGGGAGGTGGTCAATTACTATGTCCAGCGCACCCCCATGCCCCAGAGCGTCTGGAAGCAGGCCGCCAAAAAGGAAAAGCGCCGCAGCCGCCTGTGGCTGTGGATCTCCCTGGCGGTGGTGGCAGTAACCGTGGCGGCGGTGGTGCTGACGGCGATCTTCGCCGGGCGCGGCGGCCAGCAGCGGCCCCTGCCCGACGGCGACGGCGACAACCCCAGCAGCATTGTGGACATTTTCGGCAGCAAGGCCACCACCATCCCCCGCATCCAGGGGGATAAGGGCGTGCGCCTGACCTGCCAGGACCCCCAGGGCCAGCCCCTGACGGCTCAGGAGGTATATGCCAAGGTGAATCCCTCTGTGGTCACCGTGGTGTCCGAGCAGGCAGACGGCGCCTCCATCGGCACCGGCGTCATCATGACCTCCGACGGGTACATCATCACCAATGCCCACGTGATCTCCGGCGGCAAAAGCTGCTGGGTGGCCCTGGACACCGGGGTCACCTACGACGTGAAGCTGGTGGGCTATGACGAGGAGGAGGACCTGGCCGTTCTGAAGGCCGATCCCCAGAATCCGCTGCCTGCCGCGGAATTCGGCAACTCCGACCTGGTGCAGGTGGGCGACACGGCCTACGCCATCGGCAACCCCCTGGGCGTGGAGCTGCGGGGCACCATGACCAACGGCATCATCTCCGCCATCAACCGGGCAGTGGAGGTAGACGGCAAGTCCATGACCCTGCTGCAAACCAACGCCGCCCTGAACAACGGCAACTCCGGCGGCCCCCTCATCAACGCCTATGGCCAGGTCATCGGCATCAACACCCTGAAAATGAGCACCACGGACGATACCGAGGCCACCGTGGAGGGCCTGGGCTTTGCTCTGCCCATCAGCTCCGTCAGCTTCGTGGTCAACGACATCATTGCCACCGGCAGCTACCGGGGCGCTCCCTCCCTGGGCATCACCGTCACCACCGTGGAAAAGGATGGCGGCGGCACCCAGGTCCAGGTGGTGGAGGTGTCCGGCGGCTCCGGCGCCGCCGACGCCGGCATCCAGGCCGGCGATGTGATCCTGGCGGCGGATGGCCAGTCCATTTCCGTCACCAGCGACCTGCTGACGGTCCGGCGCAGCCACGTCATCGGCGACACCGTGACCCTGACCATCCTGCGGGACGGCCAGCAGTTCGACGTAGAGGTAGTCCTCCGGTCCAACCGCAGCTTCGGATAACAGATGATAGCGGCTCTCCCCGGCGGTTTTCCGCCGGGGAGATTTTTTCGGTTCTGCCGCCGTCCGCCTCCGCATAGACTGCCACCAAACGAAGGGGGGATGGACATGCGTTACTGGGCGGCGGGATTTTTGCTGACGGTGCTGCTGTTTGGCGGGGCTCTGCTGGGCGCCGGGAAGGACACCGGGACATCCCGGCCTGTCCCGGATGCTGACCCGGGACAAACCGGGACAGTCCCGGGACAAAGCGCCGCCGACGGGGCGGTTCTGCTGCGGGTGTGGGACGGGGAGCAGGTGGTGGAGATGACCATGGCGGAGTATCTGCCCGGGGTGGTCCGGGGAGAAATGCCTGCCTCCTTCCACCAGCAGGCCCTGGACGCCCAGGCCGTGGCGGAGCGGACCTTTATCCGTTACCACATGGCCTCCGGCCGCAAGGCGGAGCACCCGGACGCCGATGTGTGCATGGATTATCACTGCTGCAATGCCTACACCTCCGCCCAGGCGGCGGCGGAAAAATGGGGCGAGCACGCCGCCGAATACGAGGCCAAGGTCCAGCAGGCCGTCCGGGACACCGACGGACAGGTGATCCTGTACAACGGACAGCCCATTCTGGCGGCGTTTCACTCCTCCTCCGCCGGAGTCACCGCCAACTCCGGAGACGTGTGGGTGTCCACCCTGCCGTATCTGCACAGCGTGAAAAGCCCTGAAGGGGAAGGCTCTGTGCCCAATTACTACAGCGTCAGGGAGCTGCCGGCGGCGGAGTTCCAGCAGACGTTTCTGGCGGCTCACCCGGAGGCCTCCTTTGCCGGGGCACCGGAAACCTGGATCACAGGTCGGACGGAAAATGCCTCCGGCCGGGTGGAGACCGTGACCATCGGCGGCGTCACCGTGGAGGGGACCGAGGTCCGCAGCCTGTACGGTCTGCGGTCGGCGTGCTTCACTGCGGAGGCCGCGGCGGACAGGGTGACGTTTCACGTCACCGGCTTCGGCCACGGTGTGGGCATGAGCCAATACGGGGCCAACCAGCTGGCGGCAGAGGGCAAAACCTGGCAGGATATCCTGCACTGGTACTATACCGATGTGACCATCGGCCCCTACGGATAAGCTGATCCGTAGGGGCTGGCCCTGCAAAATAATCGGGAAAAACAGCCGGAAAAACCTTGACTTTTCCGGGAAAACCGGTATAATATATGAGTCTGCGTATGCGGACATATCCTTGCTCTCACAGAAGGTGAGGGCCATAAGTCCAAAAGGAGGTGCAAAAGTATGGCTAAGATTTCCGCCAACTACGAGGTCGTTTACATCATTGACCCGGCACAGAGTGAGGAGGCTATTGCCGCTACCGTGGCAAAGTTCCAGACCCTGGCCGAGCAGAACGGCTCCGACGTGGTCGTGGACGAGTGGGGCAAGCGCCGTCTTGCTTACGCCATCGACTACAAGACCGAAGGCTACTATGTGCTGATGAGCTTCACCAGCGGCCCGGAATTCCCCAAGGAACTGGATCGTATCCTGGGCATTACCGAGGGCATCATGCGTTCCATGATCGTCTGCAAGGGCGAGTAAGGGAGGCAGTTTTATGCTCAACAAGATTTTCATCATGGGTCGTCTGACCCGGGACCCTGAGCTGCGCCGTACCCAGAGCGGTACCGCCGTCACCAGCTTCTCCCTGGCCGTGGACCGGGACTTCAAGTCCCAGAGCGGCGAGAAGGAGACCGATTTCATCGATGTGGTGGCCTGGCGCAGCACGGCCGAGTTCGTGGCCAAATACTTCACCAAGGGCCGTATGGCCGTGGTGGAGGGCCGGCTTCAGATCCGTGACTGGAAAGACCGCGAAGGCAACAACCGCAGAAGTGCGGAGGTGATTGCCGACAACGTCTATTTCGGCGATTCCAAGCGGGACGGTGCTCCCACCGGCGGTAATTTCTCCGCTCCCCCTGCTTACAGCGCACCCACCGGCGGCTATTCCGCTCCCGTGGGCGGCAGCTCCGACTTTGCCGAAATCGACGAGGAGGACGGCGACCTGCCGTTCTGAGTACCCCAGGTACACCTAATTCTATAAAGGAGGAATTCTTCCATGGCTATGGAACGCGAAAATAGAGCCCCCCGGGGCGCCGGCCGCAAGCGCAAGAAGGTTTGCCAGTTCTGCGTTGACAAGTGCGAGTATATCGATTACAAGGATGCCGCCAAGCTGCGCCGCTTCATTTCTGAGCGGTCCAAGATCCTGCCCCGCAGGACCACCGGCACCTGCGCCATGCATCAGCGTCAGCTGACCGAGGCCATCAAGCGGGCCCGTCAGATCGCTCTGCTGCCCTTCGTCACCGAGTAAGTTTTTTTACTCCGTAAGGGCCTCGCAAGTTACAGGAAAGAACTCCCTCTGCGTTTACCGCAGAGGGAGTTTTTTGCGCACAGGGGTGGGGCAGAGTCCCAGCCCATGCATTTAGACCTGTAGGGGCGGACGACTCTGTCCGCCCGATATCCTGCGGGAATAACTATGGAAAAGGAGGAATGCTTCATGATGGATCATATCGTGCGGCCGGGGAGGGGCCGCAGCTGCTGACCCTCCCGTAAATCGCGTCATTTGGCGCAATATAATGGAGGAAAAGTACATGATAGAAAACATTGTCATCCGAGAGGCCGTCACGGAGGAGGAACGGTCCCTGTTCTGGGAGCGGCTTCGGGCCTATTTCTGCCGGGATATTTTCCCGGACCCGGAGGACGAGGACCGGCCGTATTTTCTGGGAGACGACTACCGCCGGACCATGGAGAGCCTTCGCACCCGGCCGGTCCATCCGGTCCATTGGCTGGTGTTTTCCCGGAACGGGCAGGATGTGGGCTTTGCCCTGGCGGCGGTGTTCACCGGCGAGGACGGCAAATGCTTCGTTCTGGAGTTCTGCGTGCTGCCGGAGCACCGGGGCGGCGGAATGGGCACGGCCTGCGCCCGGACGCTGCTGAACTGGGCCCGGGAACAGGGGGCCGGATACGCGGAGCTGAACTGTACCACACCGCCGCGGCAGCGCTTCTGGGGCCGACTGGGCTTTGTGGCCAACGGGGCCGATGAGTGGGGTGTGCCGCTGATGCTGCTGCCGCCCCGGGAGCACCGGCCCATCACCGTGGAGCGGCTGACCGACCCGACAGACTGGCAGCTTGGGAAGCTGGAAAACGGCTATCGCCAGGACATTGGAGAGGAACCCCTGACGGAGGAGCAGCAGGAGCGGCTGACCCAGGCCGTCCGGGAGGGAAGAATCACCTTCCTGGTGGCCAGGCGGGATGGCCGGGCTGTGGGCATGTGCACGGTGGCGGAGATATTTTCCACCTTTGCCTGCGGACCGGTTGGTCAGCTGGAGGATTTCTATGTGGAGCCGGTATTCCGCCGCAGGGGCGTGGCCCGGCAGCTGGTGCAGGCCGCCCAGGCACTGTGCCGGGAGCGGAGCATCGCCAGCCTGACGGTATGCTGCGCACCCTGTGACGAGGCCATGCACCGGGCCCTGGGGTTCACTGCGCCTCTGGGCCGGACGCTGGCCTGGCTGCCGGAAGAATAACGCAAAGAACGCCCCGGCCAGTTTTGGCCGGGGCGTCCCGCTATATCCCGTTATATCCCGGCCTGTCCCGGCGCTATATCCGGCGGTGATGGCCGCTTACCACAGGCCCGCCAGAGCGTATGCCGCCAGCGACACCAGCCAGGCCACGCCGCACTGCATGGCCACCACACCCAGCGTTTTCAGCGAGGAATCCAGCTCCCGCCGGATGGTGGCCACCGCCGCCACGCAGGGGGTGTACAGCAGGGTGAACACCAGGAAGCTCAGGGCGGACCGGGTGGTGAACAGGCCGGAGATGGCCCCGCCGCCCAGCAGCACCCCCAGGGTGCTGACCACGGACTCCTTGGCAATGAAGCCGGAGATCAGCGACGTGGCGCAGCGCCAGTCGCCGAAGCCCATGGGTGCGAAGATCGGGGCGATGACCTGGCCGATCAGGGCCAGCAGACTGCCGGAGCTGTCGGACACCACGTTGAGCCGGGTGTCGAAGCTCTGGAGGAACCAGATGACGATGGTGGCCCAGAAGATCACCGTGAACGCCCGCTGGAGGAAATCCTTGGCCTTTTCCCACAGCAGCAGGGCCACACTTCTGGCGCTGGGCAGCCGGTAGTTGGGCAGCTCCATGACAAAGGGCACAGGCTTTCCGCGGAAGGCGGTCTTGTTCATGATCAGGGCCGCCGCAATGCCGATGGCGATGCCCAGCACATACAGGCCGATCATCACCAGAGCCCGGTAGCGGGGGAAGAAGGCTGCCGTAAAAAAGCCATAGATGGAGATCTTGGCCGAGCAGCTCATGTACGGCGTCAGCAAAATGGTCATTTTCCGGTCCCGGTCCGAGGATACCGTGCGGGTGGCCATGATGGCGGGAACGGAGCAGCCGAAGCCGATGAGCATGGGAACGATACTGCGGCCGGACAGGCCGATCCTGCGCAGGGGCTTGTCCATGACGAAGGCCACCCGGGCCATGTAGCCGGTGTCCTCCAGAATGGACAGGAAGAAAAACAGCGTCACGATGATGGGCAGAAACACCAGCACGCTGCCCACACCGGCAAAAATGCCGTCCACGATAAGGCTGTGTACCACCGGGTTGATGCCGTAGGCCGTCAGCGCCCGGTCCACCACCGCCGTCAGGGCGTCCACCCCCACAGACAGCCAGTCGGACAGCCGCTGGCCGATGACGTCGAAGGTCAGCCAGAACGTCAGCAGCATGATGCCCAAAAACACCGGCACCGCCGTGAATCGCCCCGTCAGCAGGCGGTCCAGCCGCACGGACCGGGCGTGCTCCCGGCTTTCGTGGCACTTGACCACCGAGGCGTCCACCACGTTTTCAATGAAGGCGTACCGCATGTCCGCCAGGGCGGCGTTGCGGTCCAGGCCCGTTTCCGCCTCCATCTGGACGATGCAGTGCTCCAGCAGCTCCCGCTCGTTCTGGTCCAGGGCCAGCCGGTCCGCCAGATCGTCGCCGCCCTCGATGAGCTTGGCGGCGCAGAACCGGGCCGGAACGCCCATGCGGTCGGCGTGGTCGGCGATCAGGTGGACCACCGCGTGGATGCAGCGGTGAACGGCGGAGTCGTCGGCGCAGAAGTCCGTGACCTTAGGCAGCACATGGCCCCGGGCCACAGAGAGTGCCTGGTCCACCAGCTCCGACACGCCCTCGCCCTTGGCGGCGGAAATGGGCACCACCGGAATGCCCAGCGCACGGCTCATTTTCTGCACGTCCACGGTGCCGCCGTTGGCGCGGACCTCGTCCATCATGTTCAGGGCCAGCACCATAGGTACCCGCAGCTCCAGCAATTGCAGCGTCAAATAGAGGTTGCGCTCGATGTTGGTGGCGTCCACGATGTTGATGATGCCGTCGGGCTTCTGCTGAAGGATGTAGTCCCGGGAGACGATCTCCTCCTGGGTATAGGGCCGCAGGGAATAGATGCCAGGCAGATCCACCACGGAGCAGCTCTTTTCTCCCCGGATCTCGCCGGTCTTTTGGTCCACGGTGACGCCGGGGAAATTGCCCACATGCTGGTTGGAGCCGGTGAGGGCGTTGAAAAGCGTGGTCTTGCCGCAATTCTGGTTGCCGACTAAGGCAAAGATCATACCGTCTCCCCCTTTACCTGGATATTCATGGCATCCTCCACCCGCAGGGTCAGCTCGTACCCACGGACGCGGATCTCGATGGGGTCCCCCATGGGGGCTATCTTTTGCAGCCGGACGGCGGTCCGGGGAATAAGTCCCATATCCAACAGACGGCAGCGCAGGGGTCCGTCCCCGCCCACGGCGGTGATGACCCCGGACTGGCCGACTTTCAGTTCATTGAGTGTCATACAGCTTGCCTCCTGAAAAAGTAAGTCCAGTATAACACATCGAACCGCCGGACTCAATCCCCAAAATCGACGGGGCTCGACTCAGGCCCAGAGGGCCTTCATCAGATCGGGATACGCTTTGTCGCAGATGTCCACGCAGCGGGCCATCAGCTCCAGGCAGATCTCCCCCACGTCGTGGCTGCGGAATACGGCGTCCAGCTCGGCCTGGACGCTGTTGTCGTCGGTATCCAGAACGAACTTGGCAAAGCGGAAGCGCCGGTTGACGGCGTTGATGGCCTTCAGGAGAACATCCAGCTTGGCCTCGGGCACCTTCACCAGGTCAAATACCCGGATGGCCACATCCTGGCAGTCCTGGTCGAAGAAAAAGCGCATGCGGATGGAGGGAATATTCTCACCGCTGTAGATCACGGTGACGGTTTCCCGGCCGCCGGCGGCGGCCTCCGGGTCGGAGTGCTTGATGTCCTTGGCGTCCATGGCCCGGACAAACTGTTGGGTGGAAGAATGCATGGTGGATACCTCCTTGTGTTCAGTTACCTATTTATACTCTTTTCACCGGGGCGCTGTCAAGGCCGGAGGAACCAAATATTCCGGGCGGACCGGGAAAAAACCCTCGCCATCGCCGCAAAACCGTGCTATACTAAGGGAAAATCCGGGAGGTGACGGCATGGAGGAGATCACGGCTTCGTGGGTCCGGGGGCGTCTGCCCCGGCGGGACCCCATGGGCCACAAGGGCACCTTCGGCAAGGTGCTGTGCATCTGCGGCAGCGTGGGCTTTTCCGGCGCGGCAGTGTTTGCAGGCCGGGCGGCGGTACGCACCGGGTCGGGCCTGGTGTATCTGGGGGTTCCGGAGCCGGTGTGGCCGGTGGCGGCGGCCAAGTGCGACGAGGTCATGCCGTTTCCCCTGCCGTCCCGGGAGGGAAGGCTGTCCCCGGAGGCGGAGGAGCCCATCCGGCGGCGGGCCGGCGCCTGCGACGCGGTGCTTGTGGGCTGCGGCCTGGGGCGCGGCCCCGGATGCGACGCCCTGGTCCGGCGGCTGCTGGACCTGGACCGGCCCCTGGTGCTGGACGCCGACGGCATAAACGCCCTTTCCGGGCATATGGATGCATTGTCCCTGCGCCGGGGCCGCACCACGGTGCTGACGCCCCATGAGGGAGAATTTCTCCGGGCGGGCGGCGACCTGTCCCGGGGAAGGGAGCAGGCCGCGGCGGACTTTGCCGCCCGGCACGGGGTGTATCTGGTGCTCAAGGGCCCCGGCACGGTCATTGCCGCCCCGGACGGGCGGCGGATGGTGAACTCCACCGGCAACTGCGGCATGGCCAAGGGCGGCAGCGGCGACGTGCTGTCGGGGATGCTGGTGAGCCTGCTGGGCCTGGGCCTTGCGCCGATGGACGCCTGCTGCGCGGCGGTGTGGCTCCACGGACGGGCCGGGGACCTGGCCGCCCGGGACGTGGGCCTGTGGGGCATGACCCCGTCGGACCTGCTGGACCGCATTCCTGCCGCTCTGCGGGAGGTAACGGAGTGACAGACACTGTTTTAAAAGGGCTTTGCCCTTTTAAAACAAAAGATTCGCAACCTGCCGCGCGCATAATTTGTTCGCTGAAAGCGAACAAATTCCACACTTGCAGACTGAGAAGTGTTTTTTGCGACGTACACGCCGCCGCGAAAAATGGATCGGACTTGATTCGCGGCCTGCGAGCCGCGAACTCTGCGAGGCGCATAACGGTCCGAGGCGGGCAGCGTGACAGACAGATAGATGTTGGGATAGCGGAAGGCCTTCCGGAAAGGAAGGTGCCACCGTGAAGAAGATGATTTTGTGGCTCCTGCTGGCCGCCGTGTGCCTGTGCGGCTGCGGGAGGAAAACGGCGTCCCAGACGGACGCCCTGCGCCAGCGGTACCGGGATATGCAGGCCGCCCATATGGAGGCGGAGATCACCTGCCACCTGGAGACGGAGAACCGCACGTTCACCGTGTCCTGTGACTGGACCCCCACCGGCGCCGGGACCACCGTTACCGCCCCGGAGGCTCTGGCGGGCCTGACGGCCAGCGTCAGCGGGGAGGACCTGACGGTTTCCTACGACGGGGCGGCTTTGTCCGCCGGAAGTCTGCGGGACGTGGCTCCGGCCAACTGCCTGCCGTGGCTGCTGCACGCCGTGGCGGAGGGCTATCTGGCGGAGGCGGGCCGGGAGACCCTGGATGGGGCCGACTGCCTGCGTCTGGCCCTGGACACCACCGCCGCCGGCGGCAAGGTGCTGTGCACCGTGTGGCTGGACGGCGGCGGCGCGCCGCTGTATGCCGAGTTTACCCAGGACAGCCGCGTGGTGCTGACGGCCCGGCTGCTGTCCTTTACTTCAGAATAAAGAGAGGCTATCATCATGGAATCTACACTGCGGAGGACCTGGGCGGAGATCGACCTGGACGCACTGGCCCACAACTATCGCCGCCTGCGGCGGCATATCGGGCCGGACGTGCGCTTTCTGGGCGTGGTAAAGGCCGACGCCTACGGACACGGGGCCGTGCAGGTGGCCCGGACCCTTCAGGACCTGGGGGCGGATTATCTGGCGGTGTCCAGCATTGACGAGGCCATGGAGCTGCGGGCCAACGGCGTCTCCATGCCGGTGCTGATCCTGGGCCACACCCCCAAGGAGCAGGTGGGGCGGCTGATAGAGCACCACATTACCCAGGCCGTCACCTGCAAGGCCAAGGCCCTGGAATACAGCCATGAGGCCACGGCCCTGGGCGGCACGCTGAAGATCCACATCAAGGTGGATACCGGCATGTCCAGGCTGGGCTATCTCTGCGACGGCAGCCACTTTGACGGCGGCGTGGAGGGCATCTGCCAGGCCTGCGCCCTGCCGGGGCTGGAGGCCGAGGGCATCTTCACCCACTTTGCCGTGGCCGATGAGCCGGACCCGGACAGCGTGGCCTATACCCGCCGGCAGTTTGACCTGTTCTGCCGGGTGATCCGGGCGGTGGAGGAAAAGCGCGGCAGGCGCTTCCCCCTGCGCCACTGCGCCAACACCGGGGCCACCGCCTGCTATCCGGAGATGCACCTGGACATGGTGCGCCCGGGCCTGCTGCTGTATGGGTATGGGGAGTTTGCCAAGGGGCTGGACCTGCGGCCGGTGATGACCCTGAAAACCACCATCAGCACCACCAAGACCTATGAGCCCGGCACCTCCGTCAGCTATGGACGGCTGTTCACCACCCAGCGCCGCACCCGCATGGGCGTGGTGCCCTACGGCTATGCCGACGGGTTCTTCCGGTGCCTGTCCGGCCGGTGCAGCCTGATGACCGCCAAGGGTCCCGCGCCCCAGCGGGGCCGCATCTGCATGGATATGTCCATGATCGACCTGACGGACCTGCCCGGGGTGGACGTGGGGGACGAGGTGGAGATCTTCGGGCCCCGGAACCCGGTGGAGACCATGGCCGCCCAGGCGGGGACCATCCCCTATGAGCTGACCTGCGCCGTCAGCAAGCGGGTGCCCCGGGTGTATCTGCAAAACGGGCAGGTCACCGAGCGGGAGCTGCTGCTGCGGTTCTGACGCACACTGGCCGCCCCGGCTCCATAGAATGAAACGGGGCGGGAAAACCGGGTATAAATTCCCCGGCTGCGTGGGAGAATGAAAGTGACCCGATGCTTCGGGTACTTCTTCCGGCGGAGTGTGAACGTTTGTGGATACGAATGTCAAGCGCGGCGAGATCTATTATGCCGACCTGAGCCCGGTGGTGGGCAGCGAGCAGGGGGGCGTGCGCCCGGTGCTCATCGTCCAGAATGACACGGGAAACCGCCACAGCCCCACCGTCATCGCGGCGGCCATCACCTCCCAGATGGGCAAGGCCAAGCTGCCCACCCATATCGAGGTGGCGGCCCAGTGCTGCGGCCTGCCCAAGGATTCCGTGATCCTGCTGGAGCAGATCCGCACCCTGGACAAACGCCGCCTGCGGGAGCGGATGGGCCGGGTGGACGGCGCGGTGATGGAGCGGGTGGACGACGCCATTGCGGTGAGCTTCGGCCTGCCCCGCAGCAGATTGGTATAGCGGCCCGGCGGAGGGTACATAACCTTCCCCAGGCAGGAGCTCCCCCGGGAGAGTCATTTGTCTCTCCTGGGGGAGCTTTTTTGCCTTGACGGGGCCGCCTGGGTATGGTATCATGAGGTTTACAGAACATAAACAAAGGAGGCATGACCATGTATGAAGCATTTCGGGAGGCGCCGCAGTCCAAAAAGGACCGCAGCCACCTGAAGCTGGGGCTGTGGATCACCCTGGCGGCGGTGCTGCTGGCGCTGACGGCCACGCCGCTTGTGTGGGCGTCCCGGCAGAGCGCGGCATACCGCCGGTATATGGACGCTCTGAACGGCAGCGTGCTGTATGCCCGGGAACATGACGGCGTGTGGCTGGAGCGGGCCGGCAGCCGCATCCACTATCCTCAGCTGGCCGGGGCCGGTATCAGCGAAAGGCTCCGGCAGGCCGGAATGGGCAAGCGCCAGCAGGAGCTGCCGGAGGGAGAGGGCGTGACCCTGGACTTCGGCGACGGCAGTCTTCTGCGGCTGTGGGAGGTGCCGATCCGGGGCGGCTATACCCCTGAGGAGACCTTCGGCGTGTTCGTGGCTTATACCTATCCCGACGGAGAGACATACTGCTATGATACCGGCAACCTGGGGTGGGACCGGGTGGTGGACAGCCTGCCCTCTGCCGGGTAAGGCGGGACGGGGCATCCCCGGCGGAGACTGTGCATACACTGGCACAGCCCCTGCCGGGGATGCTTTGATGGGGAGGCGCGCTGCATGACGTATCCTGTGTATATCGGGGACCGGGCCGCCGGAACCATGACCGTGACCGCCGCCGGGCGGGACACGGTGTTCGAGCTGCGGTGCCCGGACCCGGAGCCGGGGCTGTGGCGGGCCTGGGTCCAGGGGGAGGAGGGCCGCCTGGACCTGGGGCTTCTTGAGGGCGGGCGGCTGCGCCGCCGGTTTTCCCGCCGCCTGACGGCCTCCCTGGGCGGGGTCCGGTGGGCCGGGGCGGAGCCCTGCAGGAGCCGGGAGGCTGCCTGGCGCCCCGCCGGACCCGGGGACTGCCCGCTGCCCCTGCCGCCGGGGGCCATGTGCCGCCGGGAGGGGCGGCAGCTGCGGCTGGCCCTGCCCTATGGCGAGGACCGGCCCTTTCCCCTGACGGAGCTGTTCTGCCTGGCCCGGATCCGGACCATGGACGGCCGCCGCTGGGCGGAATACCGCTTTCTGGGCCGGGACCCGGTGCCCCCGGAAGAAAAGTGAAATTTGGGTCTACCATAATCCGGCGATATGTGGTATAATACCATGGAGTATCACCACAAAGGAGGAGAGACCCATGAGATGTCCCTATTGCGGCTACCGCGAGAGCAAGGTGGTGGATTCCCGTCCTGCGGACGAGGGAGCCAGCATCCGCCGGCGGCGCGAGTGCCTGTCCTGCGAGAAGCGCTTTACCACCTATGAGACCATTGAGTATCTGCCGATGGTGGTCATCAAGAAGGACGGCAGCCGCCAGAGCTTCGACCGCAGCAAGGTGCTGCGGGGCATCCAGCGCTCCTGCGAAAAGCGCCCGGTATCCGTGGCGGAAATGGAGCGCATGGTCACCGAGATCGAGCAGGAGCTGCAAAACTCCCTGGAGCGGGAGATCAGCACCGGGACCATCGGCGAGAAGGTCATGGAGAAGCTGAAGAAGGCCGACGAGGTGGCCTACGTCCGCTTTGCCTCGGTGTATCGCCAGTTCAAGGATATCAACACCTTCATGAGCGAGCTGAACAAGCTCCTGAGTGAGAAATAGAACGCATATTTATTTTAGAATCTGCCTCGCAGAGTTCACGGCCCGCAGGCCGTGAATAAAATCCAATCCGTTTTTTGCGGCGGCGTGTACGTCACAAAAAACACTTTGCGCGGAGAGAGTGTGTCCCGCCGACTCGGCGGGACGCGCGGTTCGGAGCGAGAGCCTTTTATTGAAAAAAGCTTTGCTTTTTTCAATAAATTTATAGAATGTTCCGCAGGCTCAGGCGCTCCAGCTCGTCCAGCAGCTCCAGCTGCTGGCGCAGCTGCGTCAGCTCCGGCAGCAGGTCATCCCCCTGCTCCAGCCGGCACAGGGTCCGGCACCGGGACAGGGTCACCTGGGCCGCGTCCAGGGTTTCGTGGTGGATGACCACATGGAGATAATCCTGGGCCCCGTCCCAGCTGTCCGCCAGGGCGTCCATGGCCTCCCGGGCCCCGTCCCAGCGCTCCTGGGCCGCCAGCTGGGCGATCCGGTCCGCCTGGTCCATCCACCGGCCGGTCCGGCGGTTCAGAGCCGCCGCGTTGAGAATGCACAGGGCCAGCAGAGCCGCCAGCACCAGCGAGGGAACGATCAGAAACCGCTTCATACGTCCTCCTTGGCCTGGCAGATCACGTTGCCCCCCTGGTCCAGGGACAGGAGAAACACCTGAGACGGGTCCTTCAGGTGTTCCCGCTTCAGCTGCCGGCGCAGCCATGCGTCGTCCACGTCCATTTTCTTCATGTTGTCCCGCAGCAGCCGCCCGTCGTTGATCAGCAGCACCGGCAGGAACGGATCGTCCGCCGCGTTCATGGACAGCTGCGCGGGCGTCACCGGCTGGGCGTCGGACCGCAGCAGCACCGATACCTGGCCGCTGGTCTCCAGCACGGCGTATTTCACGTCCTTCAGGTTGGTGACCCCCTGGCCCCGCAGCTCCTCCATCAGCTCGTCCACCGTCATGCGGTTATGACGCATGGCCCGCTGCTGGAGCCTGCCGCAGCGCACCACAATGGCCGGCTCCCCGCAGATCAGGGACCGGAACCGCCCGCTGCGGAAGCTGATATAGCTCAGCAGCGTGGTCAGAGCCAGCAACGTCAGGATGGGAACCACCCCATTGATCAGCGGCGAATCAAAATCCTGCATGGGCACCGACGCCAGGTCCGACAGCAGCATGGTCAGCACCAGCTCGATGGGCTCCAGCTCGCCGATCTGGCGCTTTCCCGTCAGACGCAGGCCCACGATCAGCAGCAGATACAGAATGATGGTGCGGAAAAAAGCAGTGGCCATGAGCATTCCCCCTTCTATCGCCAGTATGCGCCGATGAGAGAAAGTTATACCGAGGCTGTCGAAAACTCAGAAATTTTTCGCCATCGAAAAGGAAGATAGTTACGAAAGAAACCCATCAGGGGTGTCTTTCGTTTGCAATCACAAGTTTTTCAGGACTTTTTAAGTTCTGAAAAACTGCACTCAGCTTGTCAAAAAAGCCTTTTTTGACAAGCTGAGTTATACCGCTTCATCCGGCCTTGAGGCCGTTTGATATACAGAACGCAGAACCGCGAAAGGAGGCCCCCGGGAAAAACCCATACAAAGCGCCATGTGCCTGCCGCTTCCCGGCAGGATAACGAGGAGGAGAGAGTATCGAGCCTTCGGCGGGAGCTCTCCCGCGCCGTCCGGGCGCGCACGCAGCGGGCAAATATGCGGGCGACCGCAAAACAGAGATGCTGCGACCGGAGAATGAGGCAAATCATCTGCGTGTTTGTCCTCCCCATTTCAACAGATCAGGAGGAATTTTTTTATGTGTGGAATTATCGGATACGTAGGCCGCCAGGAGGCCGCCCCTATTTTGCTGGAGGGCCTGGAGCGCATGGAATACCGGGGCTATGACTCCACCGGTATGGCCGTGTGCGGCGACGGCGTGCTGCGGGTCTGCAAGAAAAAGGGCCGGGTCCAGGTGCTGCGGGAGATGAGCCATGACGGCGCGGACCTGCCGGGCACCCTGGGCATCGGGCACACCCGCTGGGCCACCCACGGCGAGCCCAGCGACGTCAACGCCCACCCCCATCTGAGCCAGAGCGGCAAGTTCGCCGTGGTCCACAACGGCATCATCGAGAACTTCATCGCTCTGAAGGAGGAGCTGCTGCAAAAGGGCTACACCTTCCGCTCCGAGACGGACACCGAGGTGGTGGCCCAGCTGCTGGATTATTACTACAGCGACTGCGGCGACTTCTTTGAGGCCATGAACCGGCTGCTCCACGCAGTGGACGGGGCCTATGCCCTGGGCATCATCTGCGCCGACTATCCCGACCGGCTGGTGGCCGCCCGGAAGGACGCGCCCCTGCTGCTGGGCTTTGGCGACGGCGAGAACTTCATCGCCTCCGACGTGACGGCCCTGATCCGCCACACCCGGGACATCGCCTATATGGACGACGGGGAGCTGGCCATCCTTTCCCGCAGCGGCATCCGGGTATACGACCGCCAGCTGCGCCCGGTGGAGAAGAAGCACCACCATGTGGACTGGGAGGTGGACGCCGCAGAAAAGGGCGGCTACGCCCACTTCATGCTCAAGGAGATCATGGAGCAGCCCGCCGCCATCCGCAAGGCCACCGCCGCCCGGATCCAGGGAGGCCGCGTGGTGCTTCAGGACCTGACCATGACCCCGGAGCAGATCCGGGCCATCGGCCGCATCTACATCGTGGCCTGCGGCTCGTCGTACCATGTGGGCATGGTGGGCAAGTATAACCTGGAGCGGATGCTGCGCCGCAGCGTGGAGGTGTGCCTGGCCTCCGAGTTCCGCTATTGCGACCCCATCGTAGGGGAACGGGACCTGGTCATCGTCATCAGCCAGTCCGGCGAGACGCTGGATACCATGGCCGCCCTGCGGGAGGCCAAAAAGCGGGGCGCCCGCATTCTGTCCATCGTCAACGTGGTGGGCTCCTCCATCGCCCGGGAGTCCGACGACGTGCTGTATACCTGGGCCGGGCCGGAGATCGCCGTGGCCACCACCAAGGCCTACAGCACCCAGATGGCGGTGCTGAACCTGCTGGGCCTGTATTTCGGCGAGGTCATGGGCACCGTGGACTACGAGACATACACCGCCATGATCCGGGATATCCTGGATCTTCCGGAAAAGCTGGAGCAGGTGCTGGCCCAGGCGGACCGGATCCGGGAGATGGCCAAGGATTTCGCCGGACGGGACGACGTGTTCTTCATCGGCCGGAACCTGGACTATGCCCTGAGCCTGGAGGGAAGCCTGAAGCTCAAGGAGATCAGCTATATCCACTCCGAGGCGTATGCCTCCGGCGAGCTGAAGCACGGCACCATCTCCCTGATCGAGGAGGGAACGCCGGTTATCGCCCTGAGCACCTACGGGCCTCTGTTTGACAAGGCCATGAGCAACGTGGTGGAGGTACAGGCCCGGGGCGCCCGCGTCCTGGCCCTGACCACCGAGACCCACCGGGAGGCTATGCTGGCCCGGACAGACCGGGTGCTGACGGTGCCGGAGGTGGAGCCTATGCTGCTGCCCCAGCTGGGTGTGGCACCCCTGCAGCTGCTGGCGTACTACATCGCCCTGGAGCGGGGCTGCGACATCGACAAGCCCCGGAACCTGGCCAAAAGCGTCACCGTGGAATAACATCGCGTAAAACCGAGGAAATTATGAACAACATCAACATTGTACCCATGACGGCGGATCATCTGGACGCTCTGGAGCAGCTGGAGCGCACCTGCTTCTCCCGGCCCTGGTCCCGGAAAATGCTGGCCGAGGAGCTGGACAATGAGTGCGCGGCCTTTCTGGTGGCGGAGGACGCCGCCACCGGCGAGGTGATCGGCTATGCCGGGCTGCTGGTGGCCGCCGACGAGGGGTATATCACCAACGTGGCGGTGTTTCCCCCGTATCGCCGCCGGGGCGTGGCCGGGAAGCTGCTGGACGTGTTCCTGCGCTTTGCCCGGGCCAACCACCTGGCTTTTCTGACCCTGGAGGTCCGGCCCAGCAATGCCGCCGCCATTGCCCTGTATACCCGGTTCGGCTTCCGGGAGGCCGGACGCCGCCGGAACTACTATGATCTGCCCCGGGAGGACGCCCTGATCCTGACCCGGACCTTTGGGGAGGAGAGCAAATGAATATTCTGGCCTTTGAATCCTCCTGCGACGAGACTGCCGCGGCGGTGGTGCGGGACGGGCGGACGGTGCTGTCGGACGCCATCCTGTCCCAGGCGGACATGCACGCCCTGTACGGCGGCGTGGTGCCGGAGATCGCCTCCCGCAAGCATGTGGAGGCCATTGCCGGTCTGACGGATCAGGCCCTGCGGGATGCGGGCCTGACCCGGAAGGACATCGACGCCGTGGCGGTGACGTATGCCCCGGGCCTCATCGGCGCGGTGCTGGTGGGGGTCAGCTTCGCCAAGTCCGCCGCCTACGCTCTAGGGGTGCCCCTGATTCCGGTGCACCACGTCCGGGGCCACATCGCCGCCAACTATCTGGCCTTTCCGGAGCTGGAGCCGCCGTTTCTGGCGCTGGCCATGTCCGGCGGCAACACCCTGATCGTGGACGTGAAGGACTACACGGATATGGAGGTCCTGGGTGCCACCCGGGACGACGCGGCGGGGGAATGCTTCGACAAGGCTGCCCGGGTGCTGGGCCTGCCGTACCCCGGCGGAAAGCCCATGGACCGGCTGGCCGCCCAGTCCCCCGGCGGGAAATACGTCCTGCCCCGGGCCCATGTGGAGGGCGCACCTCTGGACATGAGCTTTTCAGGGCTGAAAACCGCCGTGGTGAACCTGGCCCACAACGCCCAGCAGAAGGGGGAGCCCCTGGACGCCGCCGCCCTGGCCCACGACTTCAACCAGGCGGTGTCCGACGAGCTGGTGCCCCGGGCCATGGAGGCCGCCCGTCTCCGGGGCCGCCGGTGCATCGTGGCCGCCGGAGGGGTGGCCGCCAACACCATCATCCGGGGAGACCTGGAGAGGGCCTGTGAAAAGGCCGGGTACCGGCTGTATCTGCCGCCCCTGCGGCTGTGCGGCGACAACGGCGCCATGATCGGCGCCCAGGGATACTATGAGTATCTGGCGGGCCGCCGGGCGGGGCTGGACCTGAACGCCTATGCCACCATGGAGCTGGACGATCTTTTCTATTGAGACACAAAATCCCCCCTGCCAATGGTCGGGTGTCATAAGACAGTTTCCCTTGCCTCTCCCTTTGGGAGAGGTGGCCGAGCGCAGCGAGGACGGAGAGGGCAAACGGCAAGACCCTCTCAGTCACCTGCGGTGACAGCTCTCCCAAAGGGAGAGCCAAGGGGCTGCGCCCTGCTGCATAGTATGTCGGCATGAGAAATGGAGCGTATCTGTATCGATACGCTCCATTGACTGTTTTACGAACGCCCTGCCAACCGGCAGGGGGGATTTCATCTATTTATTCTTCCGTATGGCGGTTCTTTTTGGCCAGCTCCGCGATCTGGCCGAACTTCCCGGTGACATAGCTGTAGCTTTTCCGCCCGTGGGGCAGGAGACAGGCGCTGCAATCCTTGATGCCGTCGCCGACATAGCGGAAGTTGCCGCCGCACCGGTCGCCCAGGGCATACAGGGGACAGTAGCAGAACAGGCAGTTGAAATCCTCCGGATGGGCCGTCTCGTGGCAGGGAAAGAACTCGCAGGCCGTGTGCTGGAAGAAGGAGTAGCGGCACTCCTCGGGCTTGGTGGACAGGGCTTCACACTTCTCCATGGTGCACCTCCGTTACAGGCTTGCCGGGCCAATAGATGACATAGCACTCCGCCATCTCGCCCATGTAGAAAAACACGTTCTCGCCCATTTCAATGTGCTTGCCGAAGGTCAGATCCGGCACAAACAGGCGACCGCAGGTGCGCTTGGGCCCCTTGATGGTGTAGCCCTCGGGGTTGGGGTTGTCCCGCAGGGCCTCTGCCGCCTCCTGAAGGCCGGGAAAGCGCAGGGCTTTCTCCAGCTGGGCCAGCTGGGTCTCGCCGTTGATATAGACCAGGTGATCCTGGTCCCGGAACCAGTTGATGAGCATTTGTTCGTCCTCCTGACAGAAAATGAGGTAGGGGGCGGGCGGGAGTGGCTGCCCCTGCCCGCCCCGTGGAAAGCTGCGGCTGTGCCGCGCTCAGGCTTGCAAAAAAACCGCGCCAATGCTCCATTGGCGCGGCCGGTTTCCCGCGATCGAACCTATCCTCCGCCGTAGGGCGCGCAGCGGGGACAGCATAGCGGCAAGCAGGTCTTCTGACTGGCGGATCAGCAGCGGCGCACGGTCTTCCCGGTTTCCCAGTGACGGACTTTCGTCCCATGTGCGCGGCCTCCCAGTATACAGCGGCGGTACCGTTCAGGATTCACACCTGATTCACTATTCTCCCGCGCCGCCCAACCGGCGGCACAGGCACTTGCGCGATGTATTCTCTATGTATGAACAGTGTACCATCCGGCGGCGCTTCTGTCAAGGGGGCAGATGGGGCCGGACCGCCGTCCCGGGGATTACTTTGGCAAAAACACTTGCCATCCGGCGCCGTCTTGGTGTATGATAGGGGAAAAACAGGAAGGGAGTCCTCTTTAATGACCGCCGAACAACGACGGAGCCGGATCAGCGCCCGGCTCCATGAAGCACAGCAGCCCATCAGCGCCACCGCCCTGGCCCGAGAGCTGGGCGTCAGCCGCCAGATCATTGTGGGGGACGTGGCCCTGCTGCGGGCCGGAGGCCAGGCCATCACCGCCACCGCCCGGGGCTATGTGATCCCCGCCCCCGGAGACGGCACGGTGCGCCAGGTGGCCTGCTGCCACGACGGCGCGGGTACCCGGGACGAGCTCAACGCCATGGTGGACTGCGGCTGCACGGTCATCGACGTCATTGTGGACCACCCGGTATACGGCCAGCTGTCCGCGCCGCTGCACCTGCACAGCCGCCTGGATGTGGAGCAGTTCATGAACCGCATGAAGGGGGCCGCGCCCCTGTCCCAGCTGACGGAGGGCGTCCATCTGCATACCCTGTCCTGCCCCGATGAGCAGGCCTACCGTCAGCTGACGGACCGCCTGCGGCAGCTGGGCTTTCTGGCGGAGTAACCGCCCCTCGGCGGCCGAATTTGTGAACAACAGCTCAAAGCGCCGCACCCCTCCGGGTGCGGCGCTTTGCCTGTTGTCTTATACGCCCAGCTTTTCCAGGGCTGCCATACGCAGGCAGTCGCACAGAATGGCGATGGCCTGCTCCAGCTCGTGGATGGGCGGCAGGGACGGGGCGATGCGGATGTTGCTGTCCTGGGGGTCCACGCCGTAGGGGAAGGTGGCCCCGGCGGCGGTCATGGTGACTCCGGCGTCCCGGCACAGCTCCAGCGCCCGCTTGGCGGTTCCGGGCATGGCGTCCAGACTGACGAAATAGCCGCCCTTGGGATGGCTCCACCGGGCGATGCCGCAGGGGGACAGATGGCGGTCCAGCTCGTCCTCCACCGTGCGGAACTTGGGCCCCAGAATGGCCGCGTGACGCCGCATCAGCGCCAGGGTGGTCTCCTTATCCTTCAGATACCGCACATGGCGCAGCTGGTTCATCTTATCGTAGCTGATGATCTGGATGTTCAGCAGATTCTTGAAGTATTCCACGTTGGCCTCGCTGACCGCGCCGCAGGCGATGCCCGCCCCGGGGAAGGTGATCTTGCTGGTGGAGGCAAACTCATACACCATGTCGGCGTTGCCGTACTCCGCGCACAGGGACAGAATGTCCGGGAAGGGCACGAAATCCCCCTCCAGCTCGTGGACGCAGTAGGCATTGTCCCACATGAGCATAAAGTCCGGCGCGGCGGGCTTCATGGCGGCCAGCCGACGAATGGTTTCGTCGGAATAGATGATGCCCGTGGGATTGGAGTATTTGGGCACGTTCCACATACCCCGGACCTCCGGGTCCCGGATCAGCCGCTCCACCTGGTCCATATCCGGCCCGTTCTCCGTCATGGTCACGGGGATCAGCTCCATGCCGAAAGACTCCGTCACCTTAAAATGCCGGTCGTATCCCGGCACCGGGCACAGCCACTTCACCCGGTCCAGCTTGCCCCAGGGCTTCTCGCTGTGCAGCAGGCCGTGGGTATACGCCTTGGACACGGCGTCGAACATCAACTCCAGGGAGGAGTTTCCTCCGGCGATGACCTGGCCGGGCTTGCAGCCCAGAAGGTCTGCAAACAGCTCCCGGGCAATGGGAATACCCGCCACATAGCCATAATTTCGCGCATCAATGCCGTCGGTGATGAAGTCGTCGGCAGTCAGGGGGATGTTGTACATCTCCATGACCATATCCAGCTGCTCCCGGCCGGGCTTGCCCCGGGCCATGTTCAGCTCCAGCCCCAGGGCCTTCTGCTCCTGGTGGGTCCTGCACAGGGCGGCGTATTCCGCCTGCCGCTCCGCAAGGGTCATTTCCTGATAAGTTTTCATGATGCTTTCCCTCTTTTCCCGTAGTGGCGCCGGGTTTCCGGCCCAACGCCTCCCCAGCATAGCATACATTCCCGCAAAAGGCAAATGTTACTTTTTCGCAGGCGGCACACATCCGCTTTCTCCCCTAAAATTCCCGCAGCACCAGCTCCGTGGAGCCGCTGCCGGTCACCAGCCGCAGCACCCGGGGGTGTCCGGCGTATTCCCGGCACAGGTCCCGCAGGGCGGTGCCGCTGTGGTATCCGTGAATCAGCCGCAGGCGGTATACCCCGCCGCCGCAGCGGCGCAGGGCCGCGTCGATGGCCACCCGGGCCTGGTAGGTGTTTTTTCCGTGAAGATCCAGCTCCATGATCCCCGGCTGCATACGCCTCACCCCTTTCTTGTCCCATTTTACTCCGGGACGTCCCGGTTTGCAAGCGGCGTTTCCCATAGAAGAAAAAAAGCGGCGCCTCTCCCGGGAGAGACGCCGCTTGCAGGCTTTACAGATCCAGGGCCAGGTCGCCCTCCTTGATCCATTTCCATTTCCGCAGGGGAAGGGCCAGCAGCCATGTGAGCACCGCCGGCAGCACGAAGGAGATCAGCACCAGCCCCAGCCAATCCATGCCGGTGATGCCGGCCTTGACCCCGGCGGCCACATCGTTGACCCAGCCGGTGTATACGCCGATCTGGCCCACCAGGCCGCAGGTGCCCATGCCGCTGGATACCGCCGCGCCGTTCATCTCCAGGCGGAACAGGCAGGTGGCAATAGGCCCCGTAATGGCGGAGGCCAGCGTGGGCGGGATCCACACCCGGGGGTTGCGGACGATGTTGCCCATCTGCAGCATACTGGTACCCAGGCCCTGTGCCGCCAGACCGCCCCACCGGTTTTCCCGGAAGCTCATCACGGCAAAGCCGATCATCTGGGCGCAGCAGCCTGCCACGGCAGCGCCGCCGGCCAGCCCCGTCAGCCCCAGGGCCGCGCAGATGGCGGCGGAGGAGATGGGCAGCGTCAGCGCCACGCCGATGACCACAGACACGATGATGCCCATGAAGAAGGGCTGCAGCTCCGTGGCCCACATGATGAACCGGCCCACGGCGCTGGCCGCCGCACCAATGGGTGCGGCGATCAGGGCGGCAATGCCGATGCCCGCCAGAGCGGAGACGATAGGTGTCACCAGAATGTCGATCTTCGTCTCCTTGCTGACGGCCTTGCCGATCTCGGCCGCCAGAATCGCCACGAACAGCACCGCCAGAGGCCCTCCGGCCCCGCCCATATAGTTGGTGGCAAAGCCCACGGGAATCAGGGAATACAGCACCAGGGGCGGCGCCTCCAGCGCCCGTCCGATGGCCACCGCCATGCCCGGGCCCACCATAGCGGAGCACAGGCCGCCGATGGTATACGTCACGGCGCCCTCTCCCTTGCCCAGGGTGACGATCACCTCCGTCAGAAACCCGATATGAAGCTGCTGACCGATGGTGTTGAGGATGGTCCCCACCAGCAGGGTGCAGAACAGCCCCTGGGCCATGGCGCCCATGGCGTCGATAAAGTACCGCCTGGCCGAGAACACGATGTTCTTCCGGGCCAGGAATTTGCGAACCGCTTCCATAGCATTGACCTCGCATATGTAAAGTAATAGGGTACGCAGGTGTCATGACACCTGCGTACCCTATTATAGCGTGTGGTTTCCGTTTGTCAACCCCTTCAGGGTTCTATACGTTTTATTCCCCGTATACGCACCCTTTCGCCGGCCCTCCGGCCAGAGGAATATCCGCCACCGTCAGGGGAATGCGGTACATATCCCGCAGCAGCTCCTCCGTCAGGGTCTCCTTCACCGGGCCCCAGGCCCGGACGCCGCCGTCCTGCAAAACCAGGGCGTGGGTGGCAAACCGGAAGGCGTGCTCCGGATTGTGGGTGGACAGCAGTACCGTGTACCCGCTGTCCGCCAGAGCCCGCACCTGCCGCAGCAGCCGGAACTGGTTGCCGTAGTCCAGGCTGGCGGTGGGCTCGTCCATCAGAAGGATCCTGGCTTGCTGGGCCATGGCCCGGGCAATCAGGGCCAGCTGCCGCTCGCCGCCGGAGATCTCGTTGACGCCCCGGTCCCAAAGGTCCTGAATGCCCAGCTGCTCCAGGGCCCGGTCCGCCGTCTCCTGCTGCCGCCGTCCCGGCGCGTGAAAGGGGTCCGCCCCCATCAGCACCGTGTCCCGGACGGTGTAGTTGTATACCGGCGCGCTGGTCTGGGGGATATACGCCGCCAGACGGGCCAGAGCTCTGCGGTCCAGGGATCGCAGAGCGTGGCCGCACAGGGCAATGTCTCCCCGGTATCTGGGCAGAAAGCCCAGAATGCACCGGAACAGGGTGCTCTTACCTGCCCCGTTGGGGCCCAGCACTGCCACCAGCTGCCCCGGCTCCGCCCGGAAGGTCACGTTCCGCAGCACCTGCCGCCGCCCGTAGGCGAAGGACAGCTCCCTTACGTCAATGGACACGGCGTCCACCTCCCGTCGCAATGAGATACAGAAACAGCGGCGCGCCCACAAAGGCCGTGAGAATGCCCAGCGGCAGTTCTCCGGTGGTCACCAGCCGGGCAATGTCGTCCACTGCCAGCAGAAATGCCGCTCCGAACAGGGCCCCGGCGGGGATCAGCCGCCGGTAGTCGTACCCGAACAGCATCCGGCAGAAGTGGGGGATCACCAGGCCCACCCAGCCGATCATGCCCGACACCGCCACGCTGGCGGAGGTCAGCAGCGTGGCGCACACGATCACCGCGCCCCGCAGCCGCCGGGTGTTCACGCCCATGGACTGGGCCTCCTCCTCGCCCACGGTCAGCAGGTTCATCCGCCACCGCAGGAAAAACAGGGGGATCATCCCCAGGGCCACGGGAATGGCCAGAAATACCACGTCCTTGTCCTTGATGGAGGACAGGGATCCCATGAGCCAATAGGTGATGGCGGGCAGCTGCTGCTGGGTATCCGCCACCAGCTTCACAAACGACGTTCCCGCCGAAAACAGGGACGAGATCATCATGCCCGCCAGGATCAGGGCCACCGCCTGGTGGGCTTTGGACAGGCGGCTGACCAACCAGGCTGCCGCCACCGCCAGCAGTCCGCAGCAGAACGCAGCGGCGGAGATGCCGAAGTATCCCGCCCCCAGCAGAATGGCCACTGCCGCGCCGAAGCCCGCCCCGGTGGAGGCCCCCAGAATGTCCGGCGACACCATGGGATTGCGGAACATGCCCTGATACGCCGCGCCGGACACCGCCAGGGCCGCCCCCACCAGGGCCGCCGCCGCCACCCGGGGCAGCCGCACGGCAAAGACCACCTTGTCATCGCTGATAGGCCAGTCCGCTGCCCCGCCGGTGATCCGGGTCCACAGCATGTGGACCAGCTGCCCCGGCGACAGGGCGTACCGCCCTACCAGCAGCGATCCCAGCAGCACCGCCAGGAAAGCAGCCCCCAGCACCGCGAACCGCCGGGCATAGCGCTTATCCGCCGCCCGGAGGATATTGTGAAAAACGGTGCTCATTTATGGGTTCCTCTCTTTTCTGTAGTACACGGTCTGGGCGGCGGCGCCGGCCGTCAGCAGCAGCATACACAGAACCAGGGCGCGGCAGATTTTCCTCATAGCGTTCCTCATTTCAGGGTGGAGCGGCTGAGCATCTGCCGCGCCTCCTCCTCCGTCAGGTCATAGTGCCAGAACAGCCCATAGTATTCCCGGGCCACCTGCACCATGTCATAGTCGTACAGCTCCGGATACAGCAGATTCCCCAGCCACCAGATGCCCAGCACCCGGTTCACGGAGGGGGGAGAGCTCATCCAGTCGTAGGGCAGGCCGGGGATCTCGTAGTATTTCCCGGACTGCACGGCCCGCAGGCCCGCCCACTCCCCCTGGGCCAGGGTGTCGTAGGGGCCGCCGGCGGACAGGAGGATCACGTCCGGCTCCACGGCGTATACCTCCTCCAGGCTGACGGTGGTGCCGCCGCCCCGGTTGCTGACCTCCTGGGGGATAATGGCGTTGACGGCCCCCACCAGGTCGATGACGTCCGCCTGGACCGACCCGGCGGCGTTGCAGGCAAGGCCCGTGGACCCGGTGCCGAACAGCACGGAGAGCCGCTGATTCTCGGGGATTTTTGCGGAATTCTCCCGGGCCATGGAGACGGTTTTTTCAATGAATTGGGCCAGGGACTCCGCCATGTCGGACCGGTTCAGAATATCCCCCAGGGTCCGGTAGGCGGCGGCCATATCGTCCAGGTTTGCCTCGATAAACACCGTGGGAATGCCGGTCTGCTTCTGTATACGGTCCATATCGTCGGCGATGCTGTCCTTTTTGTCACCCAGATCGATGATGATCTGGGGCCGGGCGTCGATGAGGGACTCCATATTCAGGTTGGCCTTGCTGCCGTAAAACTGGCCGAAGGTGGGCAGATAGCGGACCTCCTCCGGAAAATACGGCATCTGGGCCGTGCTGGGGCTGCTGGAAAGCCCCGCCAGCAGATCATAGGCAATGGGCATGAGGATCATCTGGGCCGTGGAGCCGCTGGGGGCCACCCGCCGGATATCGGCGGGGATCTCCACCTGGCGGCCGGCGGAGTCGGTGACGACCCGGGTCTGCACCCCCTCCAGGGGGTCGTAGCCCTGCTTTTTGCCGCAGGCTGCCAGGGGCAGACACAGGCACAGGGCCAGGAATAGGGCGAGAATACGCTGTTTCATAGGTCACTCCTTATCAGAATCAGGCCGGGACGGAAGGGGGCGGAAATCCGGCTGGCCCGGCAGCCAGCCGTCACCGACCCGCCGCTGGGGCGGCGGGGGAGGGGGGATCAGGGCATCATTCTCCCCGTTGTAGAAGGCGCGGTTGTTTTCGATGAGCTGGGGAAGGGTCACGGGGCGGTAGAAATTCACGTCCACCCCGGCGTTGAGCACCCGGGGCATCTGGCGCAGCATGCCGTACTCCGGGCCCCGGGCCTGGTGCAGGTGACCGTGGATCATATAGCCCCGCCTGCGGTAGAGAATGGGATAGTGGCAGAGGATAATGTGGACCTCTCCGTCGTCGATCTCGTTGAAGTCGGTGACGGTCTCGAAATAGCGGTACAGTTCCCCGGCGTTTTCAAAGCCGGTGTCGTGATTGCCGCGGATCAGGTGCTTATGGCCCCGGAGCCGCGCCAGCGCGTCCCCCGGCACCAGGCCCCGGTTATAGCCCACGTCCCCCACCACATACACGGTGTCATCCTCCGACACGGCGGCGTTCCACCGGGCGATCAGCACCCGGTCCATTTCCTCCACGGAGCCGAAGGGACGGGAGGGCAGGAAGGGCTCATAGTGAAAGTGGAGGTCGGCGGTATAGAAGATCATGGCGTCCTCCCATAGCGATATTTTCAAAATAGAATAACGAATCTCAAAAAAATTTAGATAACCAGATGAATTTTTGTTCAGTATAGCAAAATCCGCCGGGATTGTCAATACGGCAGGGCGGGAAAATGCCATTTTGGGCATGACAGAGCCCCGGACGGCGGAAGGCAGATATGGCCGCCCGGGGCTTTGTCTATTTCATTCGCTCCACAGCCGCACCGTCCGTGGGGCGGTGTCGCCGTCTGGCAGCAGCGACGCCGCGAAGCCCGCGGGCTGATACGTCAGCTCCAGCAGGAATTGATCGGTCTGATCCAGATAGTCCGGGTACTCGTCCAGCACCATCACCAGCTCCAGCTGCCGCCCCTGGGCGGGCAGCGGGTTCAGCCAGCCGTTTACCACCTGATTGCTGAACTCCACGCCGGACTCATACCCCAGGGGCAGGACACCCTTGGACGTGTCGTGGATGTAGAATTGGGCGTCCAGCTGATAAAGCTGCCCGTCATAGAACCCGTAGGCCTTTCCCTCCGTCAGCTTCAGGGGGATGTCCTTGCTGCTGGAACGCAGGAGAAAGTAGTAAAGATATTTCTGGTTGGGGACCTTCTGGATGACTACGCTGCCGTCCTCAACCGTATAGCTCTCCTGAACGGCCTGGCTGGGAATGCTCAGCCTGGTCAGGCGGGGCGTCAGGGCCTGGGCGGTGTACCGGGCTTCGGCGTACCACAGAATGCCGGACAGCACCAGCAGCGCCGCCAGGACGATCACCGCCGCCCACAGGGCTTTCCGCCGCCGCCGCAGGCGGCGCAGCAGTCGGGCCTCCTCCTGAAACTGCGGCTCCAGCAGGGGGTGGCACATTTCGTCCGCCGTCCGGCGGCAGGCTTCGCACCCGGCCAGGTGCTCCTCCAGAGCCTCCCGGGATTCCGGGCTCAGCATCCCCTCGGTGTACAGGGGCATCAGATCCTGGGCCAAGGCACAGTCGATGGTTTTCATGGCGTTCCCTCCATTTGCTCCATGATTTTCTTCCGGGCCCGGTGATAGGTGACGCAGGCCCAATTTTCACCCTTTTCAAACAGGCTGCCGATGTCGCGGAAGGACAGCTCCCCCAGCACCCGCAGCAGAAATACCTCCCGGTACGGCTCCGGCAGCCGGTGCAGCAGCCGGTGGATGCGCAGGGCCAGGTCCTTGTCCTCAAAGGCGGCGGCAAAGTCCCGGCTGTCCGGCAGGGCGGCGGTGTCGTCCAGGGGCTGGCACCGGCCCTCCTTCCGCCGCAGGGAGGTCCAGGTGTTCCGGGCGATCTGGCACAGCCAGGTGGAGGCGGCGCACTCGCCCCGGAAATCCGGCAGGGCCACCATGGCCCGGTAAAAGGTCTCCGCCGCCAGCTCCTCGGCGGCGTGTTCGCTGCCGGTGAGCCGCAGAGCGTAGCGGTACACCGTCTGATAGTGGCGGCGGTACAGCTGCTCCATATCCTGGGCCATGTCCTCCCTCCTTTCTGTTTATTAGACGCACGGTGCAGCGGAATCTGACAGAAAATTTCAAAAAAAATCCCCTTATGCGGGGGCATAAGGGGATTTTGAGGGGTCAGGTATTCAGATACGGGTCGTCCAGGCGGCCCAGGCGGCGCAGCATGGTCTTTTTCACGGCCTTGAAGATGTTCTCATATCCGGTGCAGCGGCACAGATGGCCGGACAGCAGCTTGCGCAGCTGGTCGTCGGTATAGTACACGCCCCGGTCCAGGATCTCCACCGCCGTCATGACAAAGCCCGGGGTGCAGAAGCCGCACTGGATGGCGGTTTCCTCCATGAAGGCCTGCTGAATGTCGGACAGCTCGCCGTTGGGGCCCATGAGGCCCTCCAGGGTGGTGATGTGCTTGCCCTCGGCCCACACGGCCAGGTACAGGCAGGAGTTGTAGCACTCGCCGTCGATGAGCACGTTGCAGGCGCCGCATTCGCCCACCTCGCAGCCCTTCTTCACGGAGGTCATGGAGAAGTCGTTGCGGAGCATATCCGTCAGAGATGCCCGGACGTCCACCATTTTCTCCACTTCCTTGCCGTTGAGGAAGAACGTGACCAGCTGATACTGATTCTTTGCCATTACAGCTCACCTCCTGCCAGCTTCACGGACTCGATGAGGCAGCGCTTGGCGCTCTCCACGGCGATGTGGGAGCGGAAGGCCTTGCTGGCCCGCCAGGAATCCCGGGGGTGGATGTCCTCCAGCACCGTGCGGCCGAACTGCTGGATGTTCTCCAGGGTGACGGCCCTGCCGTTGATGAACGCCTCGGCATTCAGCGCCCGCAGGGGCACGGGGCCCGCCACGCCGAAGGCAATGCGCACCCGTTCAAAGGTCTTTTTGTCCGGGCTCAGCCGGGCGTTGACGGAGGTGCCCAGAGTGGCAATGTCCATGGCGTTGCGCATGGCGTACTTGATATAGTGGCCGAAGGTCCGGTCATAGGATGCCTTGGGGATCAGGATGGCGGTCTGGATCTCGCCGTCCTCCGCCCGCAGGTCCACGGTGCCGGCCTTGAGGTAGAAATCCTTGATGGGTACCCGGCGGACGCCGTTTTTGCCGGTGATCTCCACGATGGCCTCCCAGGCGTGGAGGGTGGAGGCGGAGTCGGCGGAGGTGACGCCGTTGCAGGTGTTGCCGCCGATGGTTCCGGCGTTGCGGATCTGGGGGCCGCCCACCATGTCCACCGCCTCGCCCAGGACGTTGATATACCGCTGGATCAGAGGATCGGCGGTGATGTGGCTGAAGGTGGTGAGACTGCCGATGCGGAGATTTTCCTGGTCATCCAGGGACACGCCCCGCATTTCCCGGCAGCCCTGGATGCTGATGAGGGCCTTTCCGGCCCGCTTGCCCTCCCGCATCTGCACCAGCACGTCGGTGCCGCCGGCGATGATCTGGGCCTCGGGATGCTCCAGCCGCAGGCGGATGGCGTCCTGGACGCTTTCGGCCTGGTAGAGCGCTGACATATCATACATAGCGGTGTTTCCTCCTTAGTCCCGGATCAGGCCCTCTTCCGTGAAGCGCCGGAAAAGGACGTGGGGGGTGATGGGATCCTGGTCGATGGCCACGCCGGTGGCGTTGTAGATGGCGTTGCGGATGGCGGGGGCGCCGGAGCAGGCCGGGGGCTCACCCAGGGCCTTGGTGCCGAAGGCGCTGGTGGGCTCGGCATTTTCCACGAACTGCGCCTCCAGATGGGGGTGGTCCATGATGGTGGAGAGCTTATAGTCCAGCAGGTTGTTGTTCAGGGGGCGGCCGGTCTTTTCGTCGAACAGCAGCTGCTCGGACAGACCGTAGCCGATGGCCATGGACATGCCGCCGTGGACCTGGGCCTCGGCCAGGGCCGGGTTCACCAGCCTGCCGCAGTCGTGGACGTTGATGATGTCCTTCAGCGTCACCTTGCACATGGGGATATCCACCTCCACCTCGGCGAAGGTGCAGCCGAAGGAATAGGCGTTGTTGCGGATGGTGTAGGTGCTCTCGGCGGTGATGTGCAGGGAGTCGTTGGGGTTATACTGGGCGTGCATGGCCAGCTCCGACAGGCTCATCAGCACCTTGCCGTCGGTGGTGCGGACGATATTGCCGTCCGCAATGTCCATGTTGTACACCGCCTGGCGGGTGAGCTTGGCGGCGTAGTCCAGAATTTTCTCCTTCAGCAGCAGGCCCGTCTGGCGGATGGAGAACCCTGCCACATACGTCTGGCGGGAGGCGTAGGCGCCCAGGCCCGTGGGGGTGATGTCCGTATCCTGGCAGGACACCACATGGACCCTGCGATAGTCGCCCAGGCCCACCACATCAGCGGCCATCTGGGCATAGACGGTGTCGGCACCCTGGCCGATCTCCGTCTCGCCGCACTGCATGGTGACGCTGCCGTCCAGGTTCAGCTGCATCCGGTTGGAGGACGTCTCCAGAGAAATGGGATACACGGCGGTGTTGTACCAGAAGGTGGCCACACCGATGCCCCGGCGGACGGGGCCGGTGTCCTTGGCAAATTCCGCCAGCTTCCTGTCGTAGTCGATGTACTTCTTGCCTGCCTCCAGACACTGGCGGAAGGAATCGTCATAGTTCACGTTGTGGGAGAAGCCGTCCTCGTACCCCTGGGGCATGACGTTCTGCATCCGGAAGGCCAGGGGGTCCATGCCCACGGCCTTGGCGCAGTCCTCCACGTTGGCCTCGTCGGCAAAGGAGGCCTGGGGCATACCATAGCCCCGCATGGCCCCGGCGGCGGGCCGGTTGGTGAACACGGTCCAGGCGTCGCACTCCATGTTGTCGCAGGGATAGTGCTGGGGGAAGGAGCCCATGGCCTTGGCCACGATGCTGTGTCCGTGGGAGGCGTAGGCCCCCTGGTTGGAGAACAGCTCCACCTTCCGGGCGGCAAAGGTACCGTCCGGCCGGAGCCAGGACACGATGTGGAACCGGATGGCGTGGCGCACCCGGTTGGAGACGAAGGTTTCCTCCCGGGAGCAGTCGATGCGGACGCAGCGCCCGTGGACCTGGGTGGAGCACCAGGCGCACAGAGGCTCGTACAGGGCGTCCTGCTTGTTGCCGAAGCCGCCGCCGATATAGGGCTTTACCACCCGGATATCGCTCCAGGGGCGGCCCAGGGCCTGCCCCACCACCCGGCGGATGATATGGGGGATCTGGGTGGAGGCCACCACGGTGATGCGGCCGTTTTCCTCATAGGCGAAGCAGCCGTGGTTCTCAATGTGGCAGTGCTGCACCGTGGGGGTATCGTACCAGCCCTCTACCCGGATGAGGCCCGGCTCCCGGATGGCGGCCTGATAGTCGCCCTTCTTCATGTCGGTGTGCTTGAGGACATTGTCGGGATAGTCATCGTGAAGCCGGGGTGCGCCGGGCTTCATGGCCTCCTGGGCGTCCAGCACCAGGGGCAGCTCCTCATACTCCACCTGCAAGGCCCGGACGCCCTGCATGGCGGCCACCTCGTTTTCCGCGATGACCACGGCCACGTCGTCGCCGTAGTAGCGGACATGGCGGTTGAGCAGATGACGGTCCGCCACGTCCTGGTGGTCCGGGTCCATGGACCAGGGGTGACCGGCGGTGGGGAAGGGGTGCTCCGGCACGTCGAAGCAGGTCAGGACCTTCACCACGCCGGGGATCGCCTCCGCAGCGGTGGTGTCCACAGACTTCACGAAGCCGTGGGCAATGGTGGAGTGCTTGATGCGCACATACAGCGCGTCCCGGGGCATCAGATCCTCGTAATACTTGGTGCGTCCGGTGGCCTTGTCAAAGGCGTCCACCCGGACCTCCCGTTTTCCAACCTCAGCCATGAATGGTGTCCTCCTCAGCAAAATAAGAAGCCGCGATATCTGGCATAAGCCCTCGTAATTCTTCTTTGTTAAATTGTATCATAGCATATCCCGCCGGATTTGAAAAGCGGTTTTCGTGATTTTAGTTGGAGAATAGCGCCATGACAGAAAAAGCCCCGGCGGAGCTTGTCCGCCGGGGCAGGGGAGATGCGGTGTCAGCGAAAGGAGATCGCTCAGATGGCCTTGCGCTTCCTGGAGGTGACCACCACGGCAGCGCCGGCTGCCATGACCGCCACCAGGCCGTACACCACCACGCCGGTATCGGCGGTCTTGGGGCTTTCGGGCTTGGTGGGAGTGGTGGGAGTAGTGGGCTCCTCGGCGGGCAGGGTGATGGTCATGCGGCCCTGGGGCTGGGCATACTGTTCACCCACCACGCCCTTGAGCTCGGTGGTGATGTAGTCCATCAGCACCTCGTCCAGAGGCAGACCGGTGTCGAACTGGCTGGAGGCGGCAGCGAAGGCATAGTAGGTGTCGCCGCCGGCGGCGCAGAAGTTGTTGGTGACCACGGCATAGGTCTTGTTGGGGTCAAAGGCCTTGCCGTTGACGCTGTTGATGGTGACGCGGTTGATGGAAGCGGGGCCATAGTAGGTGGCCTTACCGCTGCCGCTGGGATAGGGAGTGGTCTGCGGATCGTATTTCTTGGTGGCGTCAATGGAGATGTTCATGCCGGCGATCTGGGGGAAGCCGCCCAGGGAGTCGGGCAGAGCAAAGGTAGAAGCCTCCAGGGCCTCCAGCAGCTCGGCGCCGGTGACGTACACCACGGCCACGGTGTTGCCGAAGGGCAGCACGGTGTTCACGTCCAGCTTGGAGATGTCGCCCTTGTGGATCCAGGCCCGGATGCCGCCGCCGTTGGTGATGGCCACCACGTTCTCGGCGGGAACGGTGAGCTCAGCGTCCTTGCGGATGGCCCACAGCATGGAGTCGGTGATCAGGTCGCCCAGGTTGGTCTCCTGGGTGCGGTTGCCGGGATCCTTGTCGCCGTTGAGCTCCACGTCGGTTCTGGCAAAAACCTTGCCGTACTCGGCGTTGATGTCGCTGATGATCTTGTCGGCGGCAGCCTTCACGGCGGCGTCCTCCTTGGTGTAGGCGGACAGGTCGATGAGGCCGTTGCTCTCGATGCTCTTGGTGGCGTTGTCAATGACGATGGCGCCCACATAGGCAAGGCCCGTGCCGGTGGACTGGACCATGCTGTTGTCCTTGCTGGCGGTCATCACCGTGTGGGAGTGGCCGTCGATGAACAGGTCGATGCCCTTGACGTTCTGCATCACATTATAGGAGCAGTTGGGCTCGGAGGACTTATCCACGCCCAGGTGACCCAGAGCGATGACGATATCGGCATTCCCCTCGCTGCGGGCCATGTCCACGTCCTCCTGGGTGATCTTGTACAGATCCTTGCCGCCGATGAAGCTCAGGCCCTTCATCAGGGCGGGGTTGGCCTTGGTCTGGGTCTCGGGGGTGGCCATGCCCACAATGGCGATGCGGAACAGCTCGGTCTCATAGCTGTCGTCGGCATAGATGGGAGCGGTGCCGCCGGGGGCGAAGAGCAGCTCACCCTCGTCGTCCACCAGGTTGTTGCAGGCGACCATGAAATCGCCCTGGTGCTTTTTCAGGTTCTCCATCAGCTGGGGGAAGCCATAGTCAAACTCGTGGTTGCCCAGGGTGATGACGTCATAGCCCACCAGGGCCATCATGTCCAGGGCGGTTGCGCCCTTGCTGAGGCTGACGTAGGGAGAGCCCTGGCTGTAGTCACCGGCGTCCAGCAGGATCACCTGGTGAGCGCCCTTGTCGTAGCACTCGTCCCGCAGAGCAGCCACCTTGGCGTACTTGTCGATGGCGCCGTGGACGTCGTTGGTGTGCAGGATGACGGTCTTGCCCGCCAGGGAGTCAGGGAGCTGATACGTCTCCTTGTTCTCGCCCCAGGAAGCCGGGACCATCAGCGCCAGCGTCATGACCAGCGCCAGCAGAGTCGCTAAGAATTTCCGCATGGTATTCTTTCCTCCTTCAATTTTCAGAGCGCGGTGCGCGTTCTGTTGTACCTTTATCATACATGATTTCTCCGAAAAAAGAAATTCTTTTTCCTTCTGCAAGGTATACAAAAATTTCATTCTCATTTTGTTGAAATTGCGTGGGTATAAACCCGGGAAAATGGGATGGATTTTTGCGCATTTCATGATATAATAAAGAATCATGCAATCAACCCGGAAAAGGAGGGCATTTTCCATGAAATATCTGTTTCGCGGGGGTACAGTGGTGTCCGGACGGGGCACCCGCCGGGCGGACGTGCTGGTGGAGGACGAGAAGATCCTCCGGGTGGCCCGCAGCATCTCCGCGCCGGAGGCCACGGTCATCGACGTGGAGGGGCAGCTGCTGCTGCCGGGCTTCATCGACGCCCATACCCATTTCGACCTGGACGTGTGCAGCACCACAACGGCGGACGATTTCTTCTCCGGCAGCCGGTCGGCGCTGCGGGGCGGCACCACCACGGTGGTGGATTTTGCCTGCCCGAATAAGGGAGAGACCCTGCATCAGGGACTGGAGCTGTGGCACAGGAAGGCAGACGGAAGCTGCTGCTGCGACTACGGCTTCCATATGACCATCGACGACTGGAACCCCGGCATCGAGGCGGAGATCGACGACATGTACGCCGCCGGGATCTCCTCGTTCAAAATGTACATGACCTATCCGGCCATGATGATCGGCGACGAGGCCATGTATCACGCCCTGAAAAAGCTCAGGGAAAAGGGAGGCATCTGCGGCGTTCACTGCGAAAACAGCGGCGTCATTGACGCGCTGATCGCCGAGAAGAAGGCCGCAGGGGAGATGGGCGTGGGCTCCCATCCCCGGACCCGGCCCGATTTCCTGGAGGCGGAGGCCGTGTCCCGGCTGCTGCGCATCGCTCAGGCGGTGGATATCCCGGTGGTCATCGTGCATCTGACCAATGCCGCCGCCCTGCGGGAGGTGGAGGCCGCCCGCAAACGGGGCCAGCGGGTGTATGTGGAGACCTGCCCCCAGTATCTGCTGCTGGACGACAGCGTGTATGACGACCCCGACTATTCCCGGGCCGCCCGCTATGTCTGCGCCCCGCCCATCCGCAAGACGGAGGACCAGCGGGTCCTGTGGGCCGCCCTGCGCAAGGGCGAGATCCAGACCGTGTCCACGGATCATTGCAGCTTTACCCTGGAGCAGAAGGACGCCGGACGCGGGGACTTTACCAGGATTCCCGGCGGCCTGCCGGGGGTGGAGACCCGGGGCGAGCTGCTGTATACCTACGGCGTTACCACCCGGAAGATCAGCCTGGCCACCATGTGCCGGGTGCTGTCGGAAAACCCCGCCAAGCTCTACGGTATGTTCCCCCGGAAGGGCGTGCTCCAGGCCGGGGCCGACGCGGATATCGTGGTGTACGATCCCCAGGCGGACCATCTGCTCCGGGCGGAGGACATGACAAGCCTGGCGGGTTACACGCCGTATGAGGGCTTCCCCATCCGGGGCGGCATCCGGCAGGTGTGGCTCCGGGGCCGCTTGGCAGTGGAGGACGGCTTTGTCCTGGCCGGGCCCGACGGGAAGTATATCTCCCGGGGCAAGTGCAGCCTGTGACGAATAAACGAGAGAGGGTCACTGTATGAATATTCTGTATGCCCAGTCGCCGGCGCTGTTCTGGTGCGCCCTGGCGCTGATTGTGTGCTTCTTTGTGCGCCGGGGAGCCCACCGGGTCCGGGCGGTGCTGGACCTGGTGCTGGGGCTTTTGTGCGTGGCAGGCGGCGTGGCCCTGTACTATCTGGGCATGTACAACGACGCATTTACCATCCGGGATTTCTGGCACATCCGCACCGCAGGCTGGATCGGCCTGGCGGTGGTCGTGCTGGTGACGGTGTGGCAGGTGGTGAAGGCCACCCGCCGCAGCGTGTCGGCCCGCCGGGCCGCCCGCCAGGCAGAGCGGGACGAAAAGACCCGGCAGAAGGAGCTGGAGGACGCCAGGACCCGGGCCTATACCGCCGGGCAGGAGGACGCCAAGGCCGCCGCCCGTGTGGCGGAAAATGTGTCCGCCGCCGCGGAAGACCGGGAGAACGGGTGAGAAAAAACGGGTGTGCTGCGGCACACCCGTTTGCGCTCGTCAAAAAGGATTCTTGACAAGCTGAGTCCCCGGCTGCGATGCAGCCGGGGACTTGCTGTATTTTTGGGGGGGACGGGCTTACCGGGCGGCTTCCATGCCGGCCACCAGGGCCTTCTTGTTGCCATCCAGGAAGCGGGCCTTGCGCTCGCCCAGCTCGATGCGGATGGCCTCGGTCATCTGCTCCACGGTGGTGACGGGGACCTTTTCCAGGACAGCGCCCAGAATGGCCACGTTGGCGCCCTTGGGGTTGCCGATGGACTCGGCAATGGCGTTGGCGTCGCAGTACACCACCTGGATGTCGTCGCGGACGGCCTTGCGGTCGATGATGCTGCTGTTGATCACCAGCACGCCGCCGGGCTTCACATGCTCCTCGAACTTATCCAGAGAGGGACGGTTCATGGCCACGATCACGTCGGCCTTGTCCACCAGGGGGGAGGCCACGGGGTCGTCGGACACGATGACGGAGCAGTTGGCGGTACCGCCGCGCATCTCGGGACCGTAGGAGGGCAGCCAGGAAACGTGCTTGCCGTCCAGCATGCAGGCCATCGCCATGAACTTACCGATCAGGAGCATGCCCTGACCGCCGAAACCGGCGAAAATAAAGGTCTTTTCCATGTTACTTGGCCTCCTTGTCTTTGTAAACACCCAGAGGATAGTAAGGAATCATGTTTTCCTCCAGCCAGGTCATTGCCTCCACGGGAGACATACCCCAGTTGGTGGGGCAGGTGGACAGAACCTCTACCATGCAGAAGCCCTTGCCCTCCTTCTGGTAACGGAAAGCCTTGGCAATGGCCTTCTTGGCCTTGACGATGTTGGCGGTGTTGTTGACGGCCACGCGCTCAATGTAGTAGGAGCTGGGCACGGCGGCCAGCATCTCGCTCATCTTGATGGGGGCGCCGCACCAGGCCTCGTCGCGGCCATAGGGGGAGGTGGTGGTCTTCTGACCGATCAGGGTGGTGGGGGCCATCTGGCCGCCGGTCATGCCGTAAATGGCGTTGTTGACGAAGATGGTGACGATCTTCTCGCCGCGGTGGGCGGCGTGGACGATCTCGGCGGTGCCGATGGAGGCCAGGTCGCCGTCGCCCTGATAGGTGAACACCATGGTGTCAGGGCCCACGGCGCGCTTGACGCCGGTGGCCACGGCAGGTGCGCGGCCGTGCGCGGCCTCGTACATGTCGCAGTTGAAGTAGTCATAGGCAAACACGGAGCAGCCCACAGGGGCCACGCCGATGACCTTGCCGTCCAGGTTCATCTCGTCGATGACCTCGGCCACCAGGCGGTGAATGATGCCGTGGTTGCAGCCGGGGCAGTAATGGAACTGCTTATCGGTGAGCAGCTTTGTCTTTTCGAATAATACGGCCATGTTACTTGCCCTCCTTCATGCTGAGAATCTTCTCGACGATCTCATCGGTGGTGGGCATCTGGCTGCCGCAGTGGCCGGTGAAATCAATGGGCTTGGCGCCGTTGAGTGCCAGCTTCACGTCCTCCAGCATCTGGCCCTCGTTCAGCTCCACGTCCAGGACGGCCTTGACGGAATCCTGGCAGGCGGCCTCGCGGACGGCGTCGTAGGGGAAGGGCCACACGGTGATGGGACGGACCAGACCCACGTTGATGCCCTTGGCCTTCAGCTCGGCAATGGCGCTCTTGGCAATACGGGCCACGGTGCCGAAGGCGGTGATGATGTACTCCGCACCCTCGCAGTTGTAGGTCTCCACCATCTGCTCGTTGGCCACCACTTCCTTATACACGGCCTGCAGCTCGTCGTTGTGAACGGCCAGGCTCTCGGTGTCGATATAGATGGAGTTGATGACGCCGCGCTTGGCGGGATCGTCGCCGGGCTTCCAGCCGGTGCAGGCCCAGGGCTTCTCTTCGGGGTCGACCTTGTAGTCCACCATTTCGGGCAGCTCCACGGGCTCCATCATCTGGGCGATGATGCCGTCGGCCAGGAACAGAACGGGAATACGGTATTTCTCGGCCTTCTCATAGGCGAACATCATGATATCGATGAACTCCTGGATGGAGGAGGGGGCATAGGTCAGCAGGTGATAGTCGCCGTTGCCGCCGCCCTTGACGCCCTGGAAATAGTCGCCCTGAGAGGCCTGGATGTTGCCCAGACCGGGGCCGCCGCGCATCACGTTGACGATGACGGCGGGAACACGGGCGCCTGCGCAGTAGGAAATGCCCTCCTGCTTCAGGGACACGCCGGGGCTGGAAGAAGAAGTGATGACGCGGGCGCCGGTACCGGCAGCGCCGTACACCATGTTGATGGCCGCCACCTCGCTCTCGGCCTGCAGGAAGCAGCCGCCGATCTCGGGCATGCGGGCGGACATGTACTCAGGGATCTCCGTCTGGGGAGTGATGGGGTAGCCGAAGAAGAAACGGGCGCCTGCGCGAATGGCAGCCTCCGCAATAGCTTCGCTGCCCTTCATAAGAGTCAAAGCCATGATTAATCCTCCTTAGTCTTTTTCGATGCGGATCACCACATCAGGGCAGGTACGCGCGCAGGATGTGCAGCCGATGCAGGCCTCCATATCGGTGACCTCAGCCGGATGATAGCCCTTCGCGTTGATCTTCGTCTTGGACAGGGCAATGATGTGCTTGGGACATGCCCGAACGCACAGGCCGCAGCCCTTGCAAAGATTCTCGTTGATAGTAACTCTTACCACACTTTACACCTCTTTTCTGGTTTTACCTTTCCTTTGGGAAAATGTATCAGGGTCCCGATTACCGGGGGATGCATGAGGTTAATAGATCTCCTTCCGGGGATCCGTGGTGTTCAGCCCGTGCTGGATATAGGAGTCCCAGTCGCGGTGCATGTACACGTCGATGGGGACGGGCGTTCCCACATAAGCGGGGTCCGGGTTCCGGGCCAGGAAATCGTCCAGGAACTCCTTTTTGCCGGTGGTATACGCCACGGGAATGCCGGTGCGGTCCGCCACCTCCCGCAGCACCAGGTAGCCGTCCCACAAATCGTCGGCGCTGGTCATGGTGGAGAGGTTGGTATTGTTGATCATACCGGTGATGCTCAGACGGGAATGCAGCTGCATGGCGTCCTGCAGATGGTGGATCTTGTCCGGGGTGCTGGCCAGAGGCCGCCGGATGTTTACCACGTTCAGCACCTCCAGGGCACCGGGCTCCAGGCTGATGAAGTCCTGGTGGTAGCGGCCCAGGGCCGTGGCGCCCACATCGTCGCCGCCTACGTCAAAGATGACGCTGTCCCAATCCAGCACAAAGGCGGACGACACCTCCGCCGGCAGAGACAGCGTCTCGATGCCGGAACAGGCAAAGTTGGGGGATACCAGGCGGATCTCCTTCTGCTCCACCAGCTTGCCGCGCTCGGTCAGGCGGAAGTAGGTGTTCACCATATCCAGATCCAGCAGCTCCGTCCGGTCGCCCCGGGCGGCGGCCCGGATGGCGAAGTTCAGCGCCAGCTCGCTTTTGCCGCTGCCGTAATTGCCGATCAGCACCTTGACGTTTTTCATGGGTCAGATTCTCCTTAATCTATAAAAGCAAAATTACCGCAGGTTCTCCCTGATGGTCTGGCACAGGGCGGTGATGCCCTGGACGATCTTTTCCTCGGGCATGCAGCTATAGTTCAGACGCAGGGTATTCTCGTGGCCGCCGTTGGGGAAGAAGGAGCCGCCGGGAACAAAGGCAACCTTCTTTTCCAGGCACTTCATCTGAAGCTCCTTGGCGTCCATATATTCCGGCAGCACCACCCAGGCGAACAGGCCGCCTACGGGATGGGTGCAGGTGCAGCCCTGGGGCAGCTCCCGCTCCAGCGTTTCCAGCATCACCTTCCGGCGCTTGTCGTAGCAGGCGCGGATGGTGGCCACATGGGCGTCCAGGTCGAACATCTCGATCCACTTGGAGGTCTCCATCTGGCCCACGGTGGACGCCTGCAGGGAGGCGGCCTGCTCCATAAAGTTGTACTTGGCCAGGATATGCTCCTCGGCGCAGACCCAGCCCAGACGATAGCCGGGGGCCAGAATCTTGGAGAAGGTGCCCAGGAACACCACCAGGCCCTTGGTATCCAGGCTCTTCAGCGCGGGCAGAGACTCACCCTCGAACCGCAGCTCGCCGTAGGGGTTATCCTCCACCACGGGGATCTCATAGCGGTTGATGATCTCCATGAACCGGTGGCGGCGGTCCAGATCCCAGGTGCGGCCGGTGGGATTCTGGAAATCGGGGATGACGTAGATCATCTTTACCCGTTCGGTGGTGGCCAGGATCTTTTCCAGCTCCTCCATGATCATGCCGCCGTCGTCGGTGGGCACCTCGATGAACCGGGGCTCGCAGGCCTTGAAGGCGTTGACGGCGCCCAGGTAGGACGGACTCTCCAGCAGCACCACGTCGCCGGGGTCCAGAAAGACCCGGGCGGAGAAATCCAGACCCTGCTGAGAGCCGGAGGTCACCAGAATGTGGTCTGCGTCGGTGCGGATGTTGTTCTTGGCCAGCATGCGGTCGGCAATCTGCTGGCGCAGCTTGGGATAGCCTTCAGTGGATGAATACTGGAGCGCCACGCGGCCGTTCTCCTCCAAAACGGCACGGGAGGCCTCCATCATCTGCTCCACGGGGAACAGCTCCGGGGCGGGCATGCCGCCGGCAAAGGATATGATGTCGGGCTGCGCGGTGAGCTTTAACAGCTCCCGGATCTCGGACCCCTTTAAAAGGTCCATCCTCGATGCGAATTGTACCATGAATGCTTCCTCCTCAAATTCATAGCCATGTGCTTGTGCACCTTGCCGGGCACAAGCATACGCTTACAGCTATATTTAAGCACAAATCCACAACGATGTAAAGAAAAGGAGGGGCAAAAAACGGGGCGAAAACGGACCTGCGGCACAAGTTTGGAGAGAGGTACAAAAAATCCGGGAGGAATCACGGCATTTTCCACAAAGGAAACTTATGTGATATTTTTGGCAAAAATGTTAAAAATATGGCAATTTAAGGCGCGAGACGGGGAGGAAACCGCCGGCCGGCCAGGGGGTGCATGGACAAGCTTCGGGGAAAACGGTATGGTGAAGGGGGCTTATGGGGAGGAAACGCAGAAATGGAAGAACATGCGCTGAATGGTGAGTATATATCCGCCCATCGGAACGGCGTGCTGTCTTACGGCGGCAGCCAGCGATGGCTGGACAGCGGGGCGCTGCGCCAATGCGGCTGCGGCGTTATTGCGGCGCTGGACCTGCTGCTGTATCTGCGGCAGCAGCGGACGGACTGCCGGTGGCTGACGGTGTCCTCCTGGGGGCGCCCATACCGCCTTGGTCGGGAGGAATTCGACCGCTGCCGGCGGGGGGGCCGGCGCCTCCCTGCTGTGCACGATATTGGACGTGAGGGCGAAATAGGGATGCTTATCATTCCAGGCATACCGGGCCGTGACCCGGTATGCCTGGAATTTTGCGGTGTTACACCAGCTGCTCCATCTCGTCCACCAGCTCGCCGAACAGAGCCAGGGCGCTGTTCACCGGCTCGGGGGAGCTCATGTCCACGCCGGCGATCTTCAGCAGGCTGATGGGGTCGGTGCTGCAGCCGCCGGACAGGAACTTCTTGTAGTCCGCCACGGCGGGAGCGCCTTCCTTGAGAATGCGGTTGGCAATGGCCACGGCGGCGGAGAAGCCGGTGGCATACTGGAACACATAGTAGTTGTAGAAGAAGTGGGGGATGCGGGCCCATTCCAGGGCGATCTGGTCGTCGGACACCATATCCGGGCCGAAGTACAGCTTGTTGAGCGCATGGTACTTTTGGCACAGGGCATCGGCGGTCAGGGCCTGGCCGCTTTCGGCCATCTTACCCATGGCCAGCTCGAACTCGGCAAACATGGTCTGGCGATACACGGTGCCCTTGAACTGGTCCATGAAGTGGTTGATGAGGTAGGCCCGCTGCTTCTTGTCCGTGGTCTTTTTCAGCAGGTGGCGCATCAGCAGCACCTCGTTGCAGGTGGAGGCCACCTCGGCCACGAAGATCACATAGTCGCTGGTGCTGACGGGCTGATATTTGCAGCTGTGATAGCTGTGCAGGGCATGGCCCATCTCGTGGGCCAGGGTGAACTGGCAGTCCAGATTGTCCTTGTGGTTCAGCAGAACATAGGGGTGGGGACGGCTGTTGCCGGAGGAGTAGGCGCCGCTGCGCTTGCCGACGTTCTCGTACACGTCGATCCAGCGGTTGCTGAAGCCCTCCTTCAGCAGGTCCACATAGTCGTCACCCAGCACCTGCAGGGCCTCCAGAACGGTCTCCTTGGCCTGCTCATAGGTAATGGCCTGGTCGGCGTCGGCCACGATGGGGGTGTATACATCGTACATGTGCAGCTCGTCCACGCCCAGCAGCTTCTTGCGCAGGGCCACATAGCGGTACATCTTGTCCAGGTTGTTGTGAACGGCCTCAATGAGGTTCATGTACACGGGCACGGGCACCTCGGTAGAGTCCAGAGAGGCCTGGATGGTGCTGTCGTAATGGCGGGCGTTGGAAAAGAAGCACAGCTGCTTGAACTGACCGTCCAGGGTGGCGGCAATGGTGTTCTTATACTGGCCCAGCTGCTTGTAATACGTCTCAAAGGCCCGGCGGCGTAGCTCCCGGTCGGGGCTGGTCAGCAGGGGGACGAAGGTGGCGTCCGTCAGGGGATGGACGTTGCCCTGGCTGTCGGTGACATCGGGGAAGATCTGGTCGGCGTTGCGGAAAACGCCGGCGATGTTCTCGGAGGCGTTGGCCATTTCACCGGCGGAGGCCAGCAGACGCTCCTCGGCAGGGGAGAGAATGTGGTCCTTGCGGCGGCGGATCTGGTACAGGCTGCGGCGATACGTCTCCAGCTCCGGCTGCTGGGCGTAGAACTGGTCCAGCGTCTCATCGGCAATGGCCATGATCTCAGGCGTTGCGAAGGCGGCGGCGCTGGCGATGGACACATATACGTTCATGGCCTTGCCGCGGACATCCTGATAGAAGCTGTTGCCGGTATCCTCGTCGCCCTTGCAGCTGGCGTAGCCCATGAGCACGCCGAGCCGCAGCTCAATCTCGTCCTGCAGCCGGAACCAGGCCAGCAGATCCTGGGCGCTGCGGGCCAGAGTGCCCTGAAAGGCGGCAATTTTGGCGGGGAATTCCTTCATGGCCTCGTATTCCGCCATCCACGCCTGATCGCTTTCAAACATATCCTTCAGGTTCCAGGTCATCTCCTCCGGAACCTCGCTGCGCTTGGGAATGCTCTGATTGGTCATAGAATTACCCCTCCATAAATCTTGTCGGATCTCGTCGATTCAACTGGGGAACATTATAGCACACTATTATTCCATTTGCAAACCATCCTGCGGCCAGGAGAAGATTTTTTTTGCGGCCCGGTGTCTGCCCGCCGGCGGCGCACATATACTGGGGCGGGAGGAGATGAGGAATGGATTTTGGAATCGCAGGCGTGGCGGCCATTACGGTGATCGCCTATGCGGCGGGTCAGGCCATGAAGGCCTGGGGCCGCGGGGAGCGGTGGATCCCCACGGTGTGCGCCGTTCTGGGCGGCATCCTGGGGGTGGTGGGCCTGTATGTGATGCCGGGCTTTCCGGCGAATGACGTCATCACCGCCGCCGCCATCGGCATGGTGTCCGGGCTGGCGGCCACCGGCGCACACCAGGCGGTGAAGCAGCTGTGCACCGGGCCGGACTGCGGAAAAACGCAGTAGCCCATTATCGGACGGGGAGGCCGCGGCTTCCCCGTCCGGAAAAAAACCGAAAAATTTTGAAAAAAGTGTTGACAAATCAGGGCTGCCGTACTATACTAAGCAAGTCGACAGCGATGAGCCAAAATCGCTGGAGCGAATATGGGGGTATAGCTCAGCTGGGAGCCCGGTTGAAGCGGTAAACAGCCCCCGCACTTAAAACTCGATATTTACACTCTCTTCCATATGGGGGTATAGCTCAGCTGGGAGAGCGCTTGAATGGCATTCAAGAGGTCAGCGGTTCGATCCCGCTTATCTCCACCATCACAGAGAGTGTGAAGAAAACCTCACTTCTTTGGGAGTGGGGTTTTTGCTTTATGCGGCGATTGCCGAAATGTCCAGCCCAGCGCTGAACTGCTCAAAGTCAATATTGAAATCGATATGCAGCCGATAGTCCCGATACACCTCCACGCGCCGGATCAGGCAGCTCACGATCATTTTCTTTGACTCCATGCTGGCACTGTCGTACATATCCGCCCATGAAATAATATCGTCGTATTGAGCGTTTAAGGCGTCCAGCATGGCCTGCCCTTTGTCATAGGCCGCCTGCGCCGCCTCCATAGTGTGCTGAATGGTGAGGCATTTTTTCTCGCTATCCGCAATCAAGGAACTGAGCAAATCCTGCGAAAAAGCACTTTCGCCCCGGAGGGATTTAATGACCTCTGCCCGGAGCGTATCAAGTTCGGCGGCCTTGGCGTAGTCCGATTTTGCGCTTTTGAGAAGCGCTTTCCGTTCTTCCATCTTTTCACGGTAGCGGACATTTATGATCTCGCTTTTTGGGATCGCTTTCATCCGTTCAAAGATCTGCCGCACCACCTTATCAATGATACCGTCAAGAATATGCGCCGTGTAGCCCGTTTGCCCGTCACATTCGGTTTGCTTGCGTGTCTTGCCGTAGCAGATATACCGCACACGCTTTACAATGCGGTGAGCATCTTCCTTGCACGGATAAGCCTTGCCGTTGGTGGTGAGCGCCAGCCGGGAGCCACAATGCCCGCAAAAGACATTCCCGGCCAGCAAGGACTGACCACGGGTATTCAGCGGTACGCGCCGTTCCTGCTCGGCGGAGTTAGCACGGGAGGTACGAATGTGTTGTGCGGCCTCGAATAGCTCCGGCGTTATGATCTGCAAGTGGGGCAGCGTTTGGGAGCGGCTTTCGCCGCTGCGAAGCACCCCGGTATATGTCAGATTGCAAATGATACCCCGAATGCTGGCGTGATGCCACATTTTACCCGTTCTCGCCCGATAGCCGAGGTTATTTAAGTAGGTGGCGATCCGTTGAGCACCGAAACCCTCATGCACATACTTGTCAAAGATAATCCGTACCACAGCGGCCTCGGCTTCATTGATAGCCAGCTCAAAAACCTCGTGCTTGCGTTTATTGAAGCGTCCGCTTTTTATAAGGTCATACCCATAGGGAGCAAGACCGCCCTTGAAACCGCCGTCCTCGACAAGCTGGCCGAGAGCGGTTTTTGTGCGAATTGAAGTCTTTTCGCTTTCGCCGTCAGCCTGCCAGAAGCGGATGTAGTTGGTGAGCTTGTCCGTGTGATTATCAAAACGCTGCTCACCCTCCTGCGTACTCCAGACCCGGATGCCGTTCTTAACAAACCATTCCACCACAAAAGGCGTTTCGTCAGCGATACGCCCGATGCGGTCAAACATGAACACAAGCAGAATATCGAATTTTCCCTGCTTGGCTCGTTCCTTGATGATTTGCAGCTTGTCCCGGTTTTCGGCTCTAACCTTATGCCCGGACACGCCGTCCTCCTGCTCCTCGTGAACAATCGTCCAGCCCATTTTTTCACAGAAGCGATGGCACTCTCTGCGCTGCATGGGAATGTCGGCTTGGCTTTTGTCGTTGTAGTCCACCTGCTTGTCGGTAGACACGCGGTATAGGCAATCGACCCGATTACCTGTCATCATTCTGTTTTCTATCATATTGATCCGTCCTTTCATTTGTCGATGGGTCAACGAAAGAACGCAATCAATACGCGGGGAATATGAAGTTTTCAAGGTACATAGGGACTACCCCCACCATTATTATCCCTCTGTTCGGGAGGGATTGCAAGGATGTCGCCGGAGCTATTTTTTGCCGTATTGTTGGCAAAGGAAGATAGTAAAATCTGCTTTACATGATGGAGCGCTGCCGCATTTTTGCAGTCTGCAAAGCTGGCGGTGATGGCGTAGCCATCCACTGCAAATGCGGTATGTTGTTTTCTCTGCTGCATAAAGACCTCCTTTTCAATTCTCGGCAACAGGGAAAGGCCAGCGCCTCATAAAAGCACTGGCCTGCGGCTTATGACCTTGGGACGAAATGTCCCAAGGTGTTTTTGAAAGGTGGGAGCGCCGCACCCGCTCCTGTTGGCCTGTCATAAGACAGCTCATATTCAATGCGGCGCTCCCTCACAGCGGACAGCGACGATCTGTGACGGAGCATCAACTACCTTGCTGCGGAGAAGTGAAAACTACCTCTCATATACCAAGGACAAAAATCGGGCAAATGGAGCCTCACTCACAGAACTTTTTTCAAATATTTTTTCATAGCAGCCATGCCGCGCTTCACCGAGCGCCGGACAACGCTCTTGTCAACGCCCTGCTCCCGGGCAATCTGGCGGTAGCTCTTGCCGAGAATCAGATGCGCTTCTACACGGACGCCCTGCACCTCCGGCAGAGAGTTGAGGGCGTTCCAGAGGTGAACGAACAGCTCCATGCGCTCCAGAAGCTCCTGCGGGGTCGGCTCATGCAGGCAGGCCGAGTATTCGATCCCATCGTCACAGTCGAGGGAATACTGCGCCTTGTTGCGGGTCGTGCGCCGCTGATGGGCTGCCTCATACAGCTTGTCCGCCTTTAGCTCGGCGGCCACTTCGTCGGAAACTTCGATGTATTCATCATGGGTGTACCAAGCGTAAAAGTCCTTCAGATTGATGGTCGTCATTTATATTTCCTCCATTCGGTTCATGTGTAGGTGGGTGAACAGAACGGAGGAACGGCGGGGATCGGCAGCCGGGGCTGACTACCTTGGGACAAATTGTCCCAAGGTGCAGGTATATAAAAACGCCCGCACAGCATGACGCTATGCGGACGCAAGCAAATGAAGTTCTTGTTACATGATGTTTAATTTCACATTCAAAGCCGGACTGCTCCGACGGAGGGGCTACGCTTTTTTTAGCTGGTGCAGATCATGGACGCTGCGAAAAAAATGGACACAGCGATACCTCCTCGGACACCGCCGTATCCTTAAAAAAGGGCGACTTTAACACACCCCCGTTAATCCATTTTTTCAAAAGGAAAACGGCAGCTTGAAATACAAGATTTCAAAACCGCCGTTCTGCGCCGCAAGGCCGATTGCAACGGTCTTGTTTTGATACCAGAGCAGTTGCTATCAACAGAAAAGAGCCGATAAACCGTGTGCCTCTTGGCTACGGGTTATCGGCTCTGCGTCTGTGCGTCTGGCTCCTTGATAACTATGATATTTAGTTGATAAGCTCGGATCAGATTTTCTTGTTTGCACTTTGGGCAATACAGAGGAAAGTTCTCAAGCACCGTATCGCCCCGAATTTTGATGCGTGTCTTATTTCTGCATATTGGACATAGAATCCAGTTGTTTTCAGTCATTAGATGCCACCTTGCTTTTTGCACGACGCCTTTTTCTGAAAATGCTGAGTGACGCGCGATAGGACAGGTAGAGAAGTAATACCATAACGATAATAAGCAGTGCGTAGGCAAGGAATGAGGATGCGGCGAAAAAGGCGGTATCAAGACCAGTAGACCGTATTACCGCACAGAACATGATGGCGGCGATCATTGCCCCGGTGCAGTTTGACTGTTTGAAAACAAAGCCCGAGGGAACACCCAAACAGATCGTAAGCACCGTACAACACATACCTAACACAAGGTTTGGTACAACTGTGGTGAACGAAAAATGTCCTGTAAAAGCAGCAATGATACAAAGCAAGAAAGTCAACACAGAGAGGCTAACAGACAGTATTCCGCTGAACAGGTAGCGCCCGACAACAATCTCCTTATCCGTGATAGGGAGAACCGGTAAGTAATTCTTCCAATCGCTCTTTTCCTCGATTTTAACCAACTCGGTCAAAAAAGCAACGCCCATTAGCGGGAGCAGCAGTGAAATGTACGGGATTGCCGCTTGTGGAATGAAAATGCAGGCGCACAGTAATAGGATGATGCCTAACAGACGGTAAGCGGGTTTACATATCTTTTTGAATACGAGAAAATCCTTTGCGACCAAACCAATCATAGCGATCCTCCCTTGATATACAAAAGCATAATGCTGTCAAGCGTGGCAGGGTCTATCACGCAGTCTTTGTACTTCCGGGCAGCAGTTTCTCTGTCAGCCACCAGGATTTGATATTCGTATTCCTGCTTTCTCCACGCCAATATGTCATCGTGGTCAATTTCCCGAAATAGCTTTTCCCCGCAATGGATCAGGCCATAGCGGTAGATCAGCTCGTCTTTCGACTTGAAGAACAGCAGTTTGCCCTCATGCAGAAATGCAATATAGTCCGCGATTTTGGAAAGATCGCTCATAATGTGCGTGGAAAAGAGTACCCCGTGTTTCTCACTTTGCACAAAGTCCAACAGCAGGTCGAGCACATCATCCCGCATAACGGGGTCAAGCCCGCTTGTAGCTTCGTCCAGCAGCAGTAATTCGGCATGATGGGCAAGAGCAATTGCAAAATTCATCTTTACCTTCATCCCCTTTGAAAATGAGCCGATTTCCTGTTTCACAGGTAAATCAAACCTATTCAATAGCTCCCAGTAGCGGTTGGAGTCCCATTGGGCATAGATTTGACGCATGATGGTTTCAATGTCTGCGGGAGAGAACATAAAGGGAAGATTACATTCATCCTGCACAACGCCTATCCGCTGTTTGACCTCTTTTTCATGGGAAAGATTATCTTGCCCGAAAACAAGAATATCTCCGCTGTCCTTGGTAACAGCATTGAGGATCAGGTTCATGGTGGTTGTTTTTCCCGCACCGTTCTCCCCAATCAAACCGACAATGCTGCCGCTTGGAACATTGAGGGTCAAATGGTCTAAGTAAAAATCGGGGTAGCGTTTTGTCAGGTCTGCAATTTGCAAAATGTTTTCCATCGTCAGCCCTCCTCTTTATAGAACATCGCCAGTATCTCAACCAATTTACTCAAAGGGATACCGCTGGAGCGTGCAATATCGGCAGCCTCTTGGAGATGTTCTTCCGCCCGGCGCTGTTGCTCCTCTTGAAAGAAATCTTTATTTTGTGCCGACACGAAACTGCCACGGCCTACTGTTGTTTCAATAAAGCCATCACGATGCAGATCTTCATAGGCTTTCTGCACTGTAATGACGCTGATATGAAGCGACTTTGCCAGTGCCCGCATAGACGGAATCGGGTCGCCGGTTTGAAGTTCGCCGCTCATGATCATAGCTTTCATTTGAGAAGTGATCTGCTCATAAATAGGTTTGCTGGTGTTACTGCTGATAATGATTTCCATGAGGCTGCGCCTCCTGTCATATAATGTACTTGTTTGATAAGTACATTATATGCTACACCGCAGCCATTGTCAACTATGAGAATTTGCTCGGCAAATATATGAAATTAAATATGCAGAGGAATGAAATATAACATCGTTCAAATGCTATTACCCGAAATGTAAAATTACATTAGGTGGTGATGCTATGAAAATTGAACGGGACGAGCGCAAATTTGACTTTCACGGGATTGGACTTGCCATTAAGAAAGCCCGTGAGCGCGAGGGCATGACGCAGGAGCAGTTAGGATACATTGTTGACCGTGATCCGCGTACCATTATATATCACGAAAACGATGGACAGCATCCGAGCCTAAATGCCTTTTACCAAATGGTAACGATGTTCGGTATCTCCGTGGACGAATACTTCTACCCCGATATGGGAGCCGATGAAGCCGCAAAGAAGCGGATCAACATTCAACTTAATTCTCTCAACGAAAGCGAACTGCGGCTCGTCGAGGGTATTATCAATGCAATCATAGAAAACCGCGAAACGGAGGGAGCGTAAGAAACGGCGCTGCCTCCGTTTTTTCATGGGGTTTCCGGGGAACGCACTAACGGCAAGCAGGGCAAGTGTAGCCACACTTGCTATTTTTGCATCCCGGCGGGCTGCAAAAACGCTTGTTGGGGAGCCTCCCCAAACCCGGCTTTGGGACATTTTGTCCCAAAGTAATTTGTCTGCGTCACCGTGCGCTATCGCTCCTGTTCCTTATTGCGCTGGCCGTCCGTGACACCCAGCAGATGGTCGATGTTGGCCTTGACCGCCACGGACTGCCGCATTTCCTCCTGCGCCGAGCGGTACTCGGCATAGAGTGCCTTTTTCCGCGCCGCCAGTTGGCGGCGTTTTTCTTTTAGCTCTGCCATCTTGGGCAGCTTCTCGCCGCCCAACAGCTCTCCCATTGTGGCTTTGGCCGCCCGGTAGTCCGCCAGCTCCGCCTCATGCTCGGCAAGGTATTTTCGGTTGTACTTGGCAGCTTTGTACCCGTCAAAGACGGGGCGGGTCTTGGCGTACCGCACCACGGCTCCCATCAGCTCGGAGGTTGCGGACAGGTCAGCTTCCGTCCGCCGGAGCTGCTCGGTCAGGGAATGAAAACGGGAAACGGCATCCTCGGCCTTGGCGGAGAGCTGGTCATACTCGGTAATGCTCTGCTCCTGCATGAATTGAAGTGTCGCCGCCATCTGCTTTAGGTTATAGACCTTTGCCCACCGTGCATAGGCCGCACCCTTGCCGGAGCGCAGCCGCTCCTGTATATCCACGATCAGATTGACACGGCGAGGGGCAGCAGACACAGAAACAGGCTGCTCCGGGATCGGGCGCTCCCCGGCGATAACGGCCTTGATGTCCTCGGGATCGTAGCCGTCCCCGAGGGTGGACGCCCGCAGCCGGGTCGCTCGCTCCTGCCCCGGAACAAGAAAAGAAATCACACCGCCGCGCCCATGCTTGACCGTGAAGCCGGACGCCTCCATGAGCCGGAGGAAATCATCAAAATCGGCGGGGCGTTTAGCAAGAGCTTCATTGATGGTAAGCCGTAGCTGCTCCTTGTATGGGGGCTGCCGCTCCGTCCCCAGCCATGCCCCGTAATGGAGAAATCGTCCCTTGCTGTGCAGTTTGGGGTTGGTGATGACGGACAGATCATTTTCAAGACAAATGCGGTCAGAGAGCCGCCGCACCGCACGGCCAGAGCCGATGAAATCACGAAACTTCCGGGTGCAGTCCAACGAGGTCGAATTGTAATAAATGTGATTATGGATGTGTGCCTTGTCCGTGTGGGTAGCAACAAAAAAGGCATACTTGCCCTTTGTCCAGCGCATGGCTGTTTCATAGCCGATGCGGTTGGCCTCCTCCGGCGTGATCTCCCCGGGCTTGAACGACTGGCGGATCTGATAGCACAGCACATCCGTGTCCCGCCGCTGCTCCCGGCCTGTGGCGGCCTTGTATTTGGCCTTGCTCAAAAGGAACTCGGCATCGGCAGTCATGTGGTCGCAGCCGTAGGACGAGATCATCTCGCCGCCCTCGGTCTTGTCCGGGTTTTGCCCGTAGTCAAACCGCTCTTTCAAGGACTGCGCGATGGTTTCGCCCTTGCTGATTTTGTGCTTCTTGTAGTAAGTCGTTGCCGTAGGCAGCCCTCCTTCCGATATGACAAACGGCGGCTGTGGTCAGCCGCCGTCGTTTCAGCTTTGGGACATTTTGTCCCGAAGTATCAGCCGGTGATGAAATCCCGCAGGGCGAACTTGGCCGAGTGCAGCTTGTCCACCAGCCACTCAGCGATGGCGGGAACGCCAAAGGGAGAAACGAGGAACGCAAGGACGAGGAATACGATCCCGCCCACCGTCTGCCCGCCGATGAACAGGATCAGGGAGAGCAGCGTCAGCACGATGCAGCCCAGCTCACACACGGCGGACGCCACGCAGAATAGAAACGTGACCATAGCGGCCAGCAGGGACAGCACCACCATTACGGGGGCGGCAAGGATTTTGAGAACGATCATAGCAGCTACCTCCTGTAAGATCTTCTGGGTTTGCGCTTCTATGATAATTGTAACGCTGAAAAAATCAGGGTACAAGGATACCAATCAGATGCGTGATTGCGTTTCACAGTGCATAATGGATAGAACAATCAGTCAAAAGAGAGTGTATTGACGTCAACAGTTTTTGATAGTAAAATTTTGTAAGATTAACTAGTTTTGTAAACCTATCGGAGGAAAAACATATGCAGTGCTATGATAGATTTGTTAAAGAGATTACTGATATTCGTAGATGGTTTTTTACTACGCTTTATTCATATTTAAAAGTCAGAGATCAGTTTTCGGAATGTATTAAAGAAGGAGAATCCGTTGATGCAGAACTTGAACTTGCATTTAAGGAGTCTGGATGCAATTCATTTAGTTTAGTTCGGCGGTTATCCTCTGACAATATAAAAATGTGTAAAGAATTGGCTTTGATACGAAGTATATCTGCGTTGGAAGTCTTTACAGTAGATGCAGTTCGAGAGGTCTACTCTTCCAATAAAAGCCCTTTTATGGTCAATACGAGCATTGAATATAATATCTCTGAAATACTTTCTTGTGAAAATATCCAGACTCTACAAGATAAATATATCAATAGTAGATGTAGGAATTTACATAGTGGTGGTTTCTTAGAAATTCAAAAGTATTATAAAAAGATTTTCAAGATAAATTTTTCTGAATTTAGTCATAGAATTGGCGAAAAAGACTTTGGTATAACCTACCTGACACAATATCATCAAATTCGCCATTTAATAGTTCACCGATTGGGTAATACCGATGAGCAATATAGGAAGAACTATAATTGTCCAGATGCTAATGTAATCCGACTTAACGAAGAGGATTTATCTATATGGTTTGAAGTAATATTATCCTTTGCTTTTTTCATCGATAAGAAGATGAATAAGTATATTCTGACTCCTCCAGCCGCAAATGAAGTTGAAATAAAAGCAGAAATACTCGCTGATCTAGCTTTCGATTATTTTGATCCTGCATTTCCAATTCGCATAAAAAAGAATAAGTCTATTCCACTATCTATGATATTAAAATCAAAAGAATTTGAAGAAGGTAACATTGTAACAGTTCACTTACAGGGTTTATTCGCTTATATGCGAAAATATTATAAAACATTGTTGAAGAAGTGTTCGGCCGGAGAATTAAGGATTATATCATATAATGTTCTTTCACTAATTCCATCTTATAAAAACCAAAAACAATTTCCGTGGGAAGATGTTGAAAAGGTTATCGCTTTGCTTCCTGAAAAGCCATGGGAAAAACATATTCATAAAAGAATAGCAGAACAATTAGGTTGGTCGAACTCAAAGGTTAGCCAAATAATAAATAATATACTAGCCGAACAGCCTGCAAAAATAAGTATAGAAGCAAAAACACTAGAACTAAAGATAGATGACTCGCATACATTTACACTTGTTGTTGAACCTCCGGAATTATCCAACAAAGTAGTATGGCAAAGTTCCAATCCATCCATAGCAGAAGTAAACAACGGAGTTGTTGTGGCTATTTCTCCAGGTACTGCAACAATATTAGCACGACTTCCTGGCAGCATGTATAAAGCATTCTGTACAGTTACAGTATCAGAATAAGTATTTAAGCGGGTATAGTAACTACGATAGTGACTATACCCGCCTTGCACCTAGAACTCAACTAGAAGTGCTAACTTTTTCAGCAGCTCGGACAACGGCTCCCAAAGGTCGGCATAGTCCTTTTGGAGCGCCGTGATCTCCGATGGATAGATACCGTAGGTGTTGGCGTGGACGGCCACTTGATTTAGGTTGTTGGCGCACCGCCGCTGGAGGGACACCAGCTCCCGGATGTCCGAGAGGTCAACATGGAGGACATAGCCGTTGAGCGCCATTTTCCGCATATAGGCTCCCATGTTAGAGATCCCCACCTCGGCCATACGGTCAGCGATCAATGCCTGCTCCTCCGGCGTTACCATCACATGAAGATGGACAGAGCGCCGCCGCTTTTTCGTCAACGCTCCTCACGCTCCCGGCTGCGGCGCTTGGGCGGATGCTCCCGTACCCTGTCCAACGGCTTTTCCTCAGGGGGCGGCGCAGGCAGATTATTGATGATGCCGTCGATCATATTCCCGTTCTGCTCCATCGCAAGCTCGGCGTTCTTGTTGGGATTGCGTTCCTGCTCCATAAATGTCCTCCTATCTCTCGCCCCGGTCAGGGGCATTTTTCTTTGGGGCGGCTTGCCCACGGTCAGCCTCGGCCTGTTTTGCGGCGGTTTTCATCTGCTCCCGGATCGAACGGAGCCTGTCGGGATTGTTAGGTGCAGGCCGCAGTTCATAATCGGATGCCTGCCGTTTGGTCAATGGCCGTGTGTAGGTCAAATGCCCCCACGCCAGAAATGACCCGTTTTCAACCGGGACGCGCTGATCGTAGTTGACGATCTCGTCCGGGGCGTTGCGGGGCGGCTTGGGGAATGTCCCAATGTCCACGGGACGCTGGGTGGAATAATACTTGTAAAGGCCGGGAGCCTCGGTCTGCTTGACATCGACGTTGTAAAGGCGCTGGTACTCCTGCACCCGCGCCGCAAAGTCCTGTTCCAGAGCGGCACGGTCGCTGCCGTAATGCCCCCACTCATACTGCCGCTGGCCGTCCTTGTCATCATAGCAAGCCCATGTGACATAGGGCGAGGGAGCGGTAGGATGATGCCCCAGCGCAAAGCCCCTGCCGTTTTCCAGCATGACGGCCTTGATGATCTCATAGCCTTGGTTTTTGTCCATATACCCTCCTCACCGTGATACATCTTTCTCCGCCCGTTTCGCAAAGGGCTGGAGCTGATAGGGGCTTTTGCCCTCCTCCGGGCGCAGGAAGTCCAGCCTTGCGGCGGCACGGATGGCGTTCTGATTGAGCTGCCGCTGCCATGCCCCTTGGCTGGGCGCCCATTTGAAGCCCTCGCTTTTGAGCGCCTGCCGGGTATCGGCGTCCGGCTTTTCCGCAAAAATGAGCTGCAAGCGGTTCTCCGCCTCGTTGACCTTGGCCTCGCCGCCGGGAAATGTCCAGCCCACAAACTCCGCCTTATGGCTCAGCTCCTCGATGCGCTGGCGCACACGGCGGATATTGGCGTTATTGTTGGTGAGCAGATAGGACGGAAACGGAACGGGGTCTGTGCGCCAGTCTTGGGACATAGACGCCTTGACCTTTTCCACCTGCTCCGCCGTCAGCTCGGGGCAGTCCTCCAGCGTCTTGTGCTTGCGGTAGTAGGCATTGACCGCCTTCATCATGGCCTGCTGGGACTCCATTCCCTCCAGCTTTTTTGTGAGCTTTTCCACAGCAAGGTCATCGTCGGCGCTGATACCGCCCCGACCTGTGGAGCGGATCTTATCCAGCAGCTTTTCAATTTCGGCGTACTCTCCGTAGTTGCGATCCCGGGCGGCGTTCTGCTTGGCCTTTTTCGCCACGGGGAAATTGCCGCCCCCGGTGATCAGAATGGACGGCACACGGGCATCAATGGCGTTGCGCTCGTTGAGGTTTTCCGCCAGCCTGCGGGCGTAGCGGTCAACAAGGGCGTCGATCTTATCATGGTACATGGGATCGACCTGCGCTTTCTGCTTCTCTGCCAGCGCATAGGCTTTATCCACCATCGCCCGGTAGCCCGCCGTGGCTGAGCCGGGGGCATAGTCGGAATAGCTGTTCATGTCCTTTGCCCGTTTTGCCGCCGCTTCGTTGATCTCATAATATTTAGGCATAATTTCTCCTTTCAGCCGGGACTTCGGGACAAAATGTCCCAAAGCCACGGCACTTGGATGTGGAAAGCATTTCTGCGAAAACAGGGGCGGGCGGGAAAACATACCGCCCACCCCAAAAGCGCCCCGGAAAAGCCTTGTAAATGCAGGCATTTTCCGGGGCTATTTTTCCACGCACTACCTCCGCTTGCGGCGCATATACGCCCGCTTCTGCTCCCGCAGGGCAGTCCCGGCGCAGGCCGGGGAGCAGTACCGCTGCCGCCCGTCCGGGGGAAAAGCCCTGCCGCACACCGGGCAAGGACGGGTTTCCGTGATACGCTCTACGGTCAGCGACTTTTCCAGCACGGGATCAAGGGGCAGTACCGCCGAACAAAAGTAGCGGCAATACGCCCCTGTCCAGCATTTTCCTAGCATATAGCACTCGCACTCCAGCGGCAGGCAGCCAGCGTCCTTATCATAGTTGGCGCACCATTTTGTCACCAGCTTATGGATCGCCGTTTTTTCCTGCCGGGTCAGCTCACGGCTCATTTTTGCCCCCTGTCTTGGGCGTGAGCTGTTCCCGGTAGCAGAACACGCAGCCGATCCCGCGCCAGTAGGAGCAGCCGTCACAGCGGGAGCCTTTGGGCGGCAGGTTGGGCGGAGCACCCTTAAAGTAGCTTTTTTCTTTCATAAAGTCCTCATAGGGGCTGTTGGTAAATCTCATTCCTCTCCCTCACTTTCCGTTTCGTCCTCGTCCTCCCAAGGCGGGGTATCGTCATAATCGTCGCCGTAGTCCTCCACAGCGTCGGTGGCCTGCTGCTTCTTGGGACGGTAGATCTTGAAATACCAGCCAGCCACGCCGCCGATGACCGCCACGGCCAGCACCAGCAGGATCGTCCCGCCGCTGTTCTTGGGCTGCTCCGGCTCGGGGTCAGGCTCCGGCTCTACCACGGGCACAGGTTCGGGAGCCTTGCCCTGGCACTCGCCCATATTCACGGCGCAGACGGTGCAATCTGTGTTGATAGCACCCACGGCGCATTTGTCCGCGCAGGCACACTCCGGCAGCTCACCGCCCGCAGCCTGCATCGCCGCCAGCAGGTCGGCCTCGTCCACCATGTTCAAAAAGTAGGTCTGGTACTGCTCGCCGTCCTCGTCGGTGGGCTTGTCATAGTCAATGACGATGTAAAAGGTGCTGCCGCCGCTGGTCTGCACCGTGATGAACTGCTTGTTGGTGGCCTTATCGTAGAGCAGGTCACGGGTCACAAGGTTGCCGTCCTCGGTGAAGCCTTCGCCGGGGTCAATGGTTTCAGCAGGCAGCGGCTCCACGGGGGCAAGCCCGTCCCATTCCTCGCCGCCCCCGGCGTAGGCCGTGACCGCCATGCCGCACATCAAAACAGCGGCGCAGAGCGCCGCCGTCATCTTCTTCATCCATTTGTTCATTCGCTGTCCTCCTTATCTGCAGACTTCGGGACATTCTGTCCCAAAGTGCCGCCGCTCTTGATGGTCTGAAGCAGCACGGGCAGGTCGGTGAGAGAAACGCTCATGCCGCGCACGATCTCCACGATCTCGCTGTTCTCGGCCTCCAGCTTTTTCTGTTCCAGCTCCTTGAGCCGTGCCTGCTGCTCGTTGATCTTGGCCATGACCTTTTCGATCTCGGCCTGAATTTTTGCGCTTTTGGAGATAGCCATAAAAACCTCCTGTCAAAACAATTTTCCGTAGGCGTAGAAATGGGACTGCCAGTAACTCGTGTTGAGGTTGGCATAGCTGATGGGGTCGCCACAATGAAGCATCCAGCCGTCGCCCACATAGATGCCCACATGGGAGATCCCCGGCGTTTCATAAGTCCCCGTGAAGAACACCAAGTCGCCGGGTTTGGGGCTGCTTGTCCGTGCGGAGATGTTGTATAGCCCCTGCGCCCCCAGCCGCCCAAAGTCCCAGCCGCATTGATTGTAGACATAGCTGACGAAGCCGGAGCAGTCAAAGGATGTGGACGGGCTGCTGCCACCCCACACATAGGGGTATCCCACATACTTCTCCGCTTCTTTCAGAATGGCGGCAAAGGTTTCATCGGCAAGGTAGTCCTCCGGGATCTCATGCAACGGGGGCTTGTTGGTGTACTTGCCCACATAGGGCGAGGATGGGAACAGGTCGGGGCGGTTGCCCAGCGTCGCCATGTAAAGGGCGTACCGGGACAGGGTTTCCTCGCCCATAATGTAAACAGGCAGATGGGAGAGGTTGAAGTTTTCCAGCGTGACATAGCAGATGTAATAGTTGTACGGAACTTCAACATCATAGTTGTTGCCCTCGCTGTCCGTCCGGGTAACGGTACGGTAGCGCACCTCCACCACCACATCTTCGGTCAAAATGTACTGGCGGTCAAAGAGCATTTGAAGCGTTCCCCGCACCTCGTCCAGCATCCACTCACCCTCATGAAGCGCACAGACGATGGACAGCAGCACATAGGGATCGTGTTCAATGGTGTCGAGGTCAAAATGGTATTCGTCATAATCGTGGGTACGGGTGTAGGTGTCGAGGTAGTGTTGCAGCTCGTCCTCCAAAGCGCAGTAGGCGGCCTCCGCCCCCAGCAGGTCGGCGTCCTCGGCGGCATAGGTGGACGCGCCGATGGCTCCGGCCACACCGTTGCCCACCGTCACCAGCGAGGACATACACGATTGCAGCACCACCAGCAGAAGAAACGCCGCCAGCAGCAGGAGCAGCCCGCCGGGGTGTTCCTTAATATAGGCGGACACCTTTTCCGTCAGCTTGCCCGTGACGGACGCCGTACCCTCGGCGGCCTCGGCGGTCTGCCTGGCCGCCTCCCGCGCCTGCTTTGCGTACTGGCGCTTGATCTTCTGCTTTTGCAGATACCGGGACACCGCGCCGCCCTCCTGCATTTCCGGGTGTTCCTCCACGGTCTTGCGGTAGTAATAATCCGCTGTGGCCTTGATATGCTTGTTCTCGGCACGCTCCACCGCCTTTGCAGGGTGTTCCCGGATGGCCTTGCGGAGCTTGCGCCTGCCGAAGCGGTACACGGACTCCGCCGCCAGCTCAGAACGGTGTGCGCCCTCCGTGCCGACATTTTCATGCTCGACCTCATAGAGCTTGCCATGCGCAAAGCCGTGGAAACCGTGTCCGGCAGTATGGGCAAGGCGCTTGACCGCACCGGGCTTTTTCGGCGGCTTCTGCTTTACCAGCTTCTCCCGGGCGGCATCCAGCTTCTCGCCCCGGCGCTCCATCCGCAGCTTGGACGCCGCCGTCTGCTCCTGCCGGCTTTTCCGTCGAAACTTGGACTTCGGGACATTTTGTCCCGAAGTGGGGTTACTCGTCTGTTCGCTCATGGGCAAGATCCTCCGGGCGGGTCGTCAGCAGGTCATAGATCTCTCCACGGGGGAAACGGTCTACAAACGGGATGGTGACATTTCCATAGAACAGCAAGCCCTCGCCGGAATTGGAGTGCGTGATGTAGGAGAGCTGATGCTCGGAAATGCCGAGCTGCTTTGCCAAGATTGCGCGGTCGCTCTGCGCCTGCGACAGCAGCACCATGAAATCCGTGTTGTCCAGAATGTTCTCGATCTCCCGGCTGGCCAGCAGGTCTTTCACATTCTGCGTCAGCGCCGAGGGGACGCACCCTTTTTTGCGGAGCATTTTCCAGACCGCCACAAAGTAGCTGGCCGTCAGCGGATCACGGAGCAGGATATGGAACTCATCAAAGTAGCACCAAGTCGCCACGCCCTCGGCGTGGTTGGCGTTCACCGCCGCCGTGACAAATTCGTTGGTGGTGTGCATGGCGATTTTGCGGAGATTTTCACCCAAGCCCTTTAGGACAATGCAGACCACGCGGGAATTGAGGTCAACATTCGTAGGATGGTTGAAAAGGTTGAGAGAGCCTGTGCAGTAAAGCTCCAGCGCCGTCGCTACCCGCCGCGCCTCTGGCTCCGGTTGGCGCAGCAGCTCCTCATACAAATCTTGGAGCAGCGGCGTTTTGGCCGTTTCCAGCCCCAGCGCCATTTCCCGGTAGACCAGCCGCACACAGCGGTCAATGACGGTTTTCTCGATGGGCTGCAAGCCCTCCTTGCCGCCCACGATCAGCTCACATAGGGACAGCAGAAAATCCGCCTTCATGGAAAGCGGACTGTCCTCGTCGTTGATATTCATTTGCAAGTCCATAGGCGAAATGTGGTGCGGGCTGTCCGGGGCGATCTCAATGACCTGCCCGCCCAAGCGCCGCACCAGCGGGGCATATTCGCCCATCGGGTCAACCACGATGATGCGGTCATTGGTGGCGAGGAACACATTGATCAGCTCCCGCTTGGCGGCGAAGCTCTTGCCGCTGCCCGTAGAGCCGAGGTACATTCCGTTGGCGGATTTGAGTTTTTTGCGGTCAGCCATGATGACATTATTGGAAAGGGCGTTCATGCCGTAGTAAAGCGCCTGCCCGTCCATGCGAAGCTCCCGGGTCATAAAGGGAATGAAAATGGCCGTGGAGCTGGTAGTCATGCCCCGCTGAATTTCAATGCCGTTGTAGCCCAGCACCAGCGAGGACACAAACCCCTGCTCCTGCTGCCAGTCCAGACGGCGCAGGGCGCAGTTGTATTTCTGTGCGATGCCGCTCACCGTGAACACATCGTTTTCAAGGCGCTGCCGGGTGGGAGCGAGGTTCACCACCGTAAAAGTCAGCAGGAACATTCGCTCGTTGCGGCTTTGCAGGTCGGAGAGCAGCTCGGCGGCGTCCTTGGAAAAGGTAATGAGGTCGGGCGGCAAAATCTCCATGTCATACCCGGCACGGACGGCCTTTTTCTGCTCCTCCGCTTTCATACGGCCAATGTCGGAGATCTTTCCCTTGATTGTCTTAATGGCCTTGAGTTGGTCTACCGTCTGAATGTGCATGGTGACGGTCAGCTCGGCGTCCAGCTCCAAAATCTCCGCCAGCAGCTTATCCGAAAGCTCCGACGCCATGATCTGCAAATAGGACGCCGCGCCCCACATCTGGCCGACACGGAAAGTCCGGCTCTGCCGGAAGTCGAAGCTGTCCGGGGCGATATAGTCCTTTGTCCCCATGCCCGTCTTGGGAATGTCCTTCCACGCAAAGCGGAACGGCTCACGCCCGCCGGGGTGCATCTGCCCATGCAGCACCGCCAGCCGATCCCGGCCATCCAGCGGGCGGGACTGGACGCCCAGCCGTTTCAGATTGCCCATGACATCGGCCTCCACGCGCCCCAGCCGGGGACGCGCCTCTGTCGCGCCCTCAGCGGGCAGTCCAAAGGTGATGTACTTGTACCGCTCAATGCCGTTGTTGCTCTTGGCGATCTGGCCTTTGAGCATGTCCACATACTCGCCCCGGATGCTGTTGAAGTCATCCTCCTGCGCCGGGATATTCACCTTGTAGCGGTTGGCGTTGCGGCTGCGGCGGTTGACAAAGGAAAGCTGGAACGGCAGAGAGCTGTCAAAGTAATTCAAGCACGCGCTCCATCCGCTGATAATGGCAGTCTGATCCTCCGTGGATGCCACGGCATAATTGATGTCCTCATATTCCAGCGTCTTTGTGTAAAGCCCGCCGGGGATTTGACAGATCCCGTCCGGGTGCATGGCGATATAAGGAATGGTCTGCTGGGCGGACAGCGCCCGGTGCTTATTTCCGTTTTTTTGCTTTTTTGCTTTGCTCAATAGGCTCCTCCTTTCGCGCAAATGGGGCATAGATATTTTCCGTTCGATACGGGCGGATGCCGGGGCGGGTAAACTTGACCCGGACGATGTTGCGGATCACCTTTTCAAAGGGTAAACCGTCCTTTTCGTACATCGCCAGCAGGAACGCCGGGAGCATGATCGCCAGCATAGCGAACAGCGCCCCGGTGTTGCCGATGGCCTGCCGGGTCAAAAGGTAGGCGGGAACGCCGATAGCCGCCCCTATGCCGAAGCAGATAAGCTGCCGCTTGGTGAGGTTGAACGCGATTTTTGTCTTGATCTTGGAAAGGTCGTTCGGGACATTCACATAGGGCATGGATCACACTCCTTTCTACACTTCGGGACAATTTGTCCCAAAGTCCGGGATCGTCGGCTCCACCTCGTTACCCCACACATCCCAGCCGGGAGAGGTCTGCCTTGCGAACAGCTCCACGCGGGGCAAATCGCCCATGAGGGCAACGATCTTATCACGGGTTTCGTCCGGCTTTTTGCTGTGGGCTTCGATGGGCGAAATGATAAACTGGTGAATGTCGGCGGCCTGCCGCTTGGGGTGTCCTTTGGTTGCCAGCAGACAGATCTCGGCGTTGGCCCGCGTCCAGAAGCCCAGCCCATAAAACCAACTGTCCGCCTTGCGGTTTTTCTTCAGCCAGACGAACGCAACGGATTTATAGGTGAAGCCCCACGCACGGATCAGCCGCAGAGCCTCCGGGAGCTGGGGAAAGGTCGCCCACATGAAAAGGGCGCTGTCCTTGGCCGCAAGCTCGGCCACAGGCAGCGCACACAATTCCTCAATGCTCATGGTGGAATAATGGTTTTCCGCCGCGCCCTGCACTTTCTTAGCCGAGTAGCGCCACGGCGGGTCGGCGTAGATAATGGAATATTTTTCGATATTGTCACGCTCCTTTGGACATGAAAAAACCGCCAGCGAGAAGCTGACGGTTTCAAAAGTGTTTGTTATTCGATAGTGTCTGACTGTATATCTGTAAATAGAATACGCAGGTAGTCCCTACGGCCATACAGAACACGGTCAATGTAGATGTCGTTCCCATTCGCCCGGTAGAAAACCATATAGTTACCGCTGACAAGGAAGCGATAATCGCTGTCTACATCTGCGATGGAGGAAAGCGGTGTACCGATCAGCGCGTGGTCACGGAGCATACGAATTGTTTTTGTGATTTTGCTTACCGTGGCGATTGCCGCCTGCGGATTTTCCAGATCCTCTGCGATATAGTCCTTAATGTCAGAAAGGTCATTTTGCGCCTCGTAGGACAGGTGCAGATTATTCATGGGTAATCCCGAGGTGTTCCTCCACGGCCTCCAAGGTCAGCCAGCCTTTCTCCTCGCCGGACTTACGGCCTTTGGCAAGCTCGTTCATCAGACGCAGGGTGGCCTGTGTTTTTTCGTAATCGTGCATATCCACGATGGCATACCGCCCCCGTCCGTTCTTTGTCAAAAAAACAGGAGCGCCCACAGCTACATCATGCAGTACCTCGCTGTAATTTCGCAGGTCAGAAATGGGTTTAATGTTCGGCATATCTATCAGCTCCTTTCAAACACAGTATACCCCATTCTGCTGTAAAATTCAACAGCAAATTTGCCGCAAAATTAGGTACCTTTCTCGCCCCCGGCCATGGCCAGCCGCGCCTGCTCGATGCGCTGGGCGGCGATGGTGTAGATGGAGGGGGCATTTTCAAAGCAGATGAAGCGGCGGCCTGTGTTCATGGCGGCAACGGCAGTCGTGCCGCTGCCCGCGCAGATGTCCGCCACTACCTCTCCTTCGTCGGTATAGGTTTTGATGAAATACTCGCACAGCTCCACGGGCTTTTGCGTGGGATGGATGCCGCCCGTCACCGTCGGCACAAACAGCACATTTCCCGGATAACGCCGCCCGTCGCTGGACTCTGAGCCTGTCCGTTCAAACTTGCCGTAGTTGGTACTGCACCCACTGCGGGGATTGGTCTTGCGGTACGGCTCCCCATAGGTGAATTGCGGATGGTACACCGGGGACTTCTGATAGAACACCAAAATGTTCTCGGACTTTTTCAGCGGCGCACGGTTGGCATTGAGGAAGCCCGTTGCCCGGGACTTGTACCATACCCACTCATAGCGGAGCATGGCGAGGTTGGATGCGCCCAGCACCTTATCAAAGGGGCATTGAGCAAAAAACAGGATGGCTCCGTTTGGCTTCACCGCCCAGCACACCGCCTCCCACAGCTCCGGGAGCGGCAGCGGCACATCCCAAAAGTTCCGTGTCGTGCCGTAGGGCGGATCGGTCAAGAGCATATCCACGCTATGTTTTGGCAGAGAGCGCAAGCCCTCGATCCCGTCCATAAGGTGCAGCGCATCCAGCTTTGGGACATTTTGCCCCCCAAATAGTGCTTTCTGCTATCAACGCATTCCTCCCTTCAGAAATTTTATCCATGGTACATCTGATGCCGGTCTTGTCATTAAACACGGTTTGTCAAAAGCAAATCACGTCTCCCTAAATCACTATATATTGTGTGTCTTTCTGTTGACATTTCCGATATTTAGTGCCACCCTTGTATTAGCACTTAAATAAATTGAGTGCTAATACGATAGAAAGGAGTATCAAATGGCTAATTCCTATAAACCCGGCGAAAAAGCCGACCGTTCAGGTCAGTATGAAATTGTCGGCCCTCGCGGTGGACGCACGGGAATCGAAAGAACCGTCGTAAAAGGCGAACCTCTTCCGCCCACGCAGCACAGCGGTCAGCGGTACATCATGGTTGACCCGACCAAGAACGGCGCTGGTCGCAAAAACTGAATAGCTCTTCCAACTGAGCCACCTGAAAAGGTGGCTCAACTCTTTTAATGTGCGCTGAACACGCTGCGGGCGATGGAGCCAGTCTTGAACAGGCAGAAGCAGAGCAGCACGGAATAGCCCATGCAGCCCCATATCGCGCCGAGGGGGTCGCCGCCCGTGGCGATGCCCTGTATCAGCACCGCATAGATGGCAACGCAGACGAGGATCAATAGCCCTTGAAAGCCCACGGCAAACAGGGACTTCAAATAGTTCTGCCCGGTATTGCCCAGCTCCCGGTTAGAGAGCGTGGCAACGGGGATGGGGGCTAAGCTGGTCAGCAGGTATATCTCGATCATGCGGCCATAGACGATGACGAAGATCACGATATTGATCGCCCACATGGTCACATGAATGAGCAGGGATTGCAGCCACAGCCCCAGCAGAGATCCAAGCCCCAGCGTTTCCAGCGTGGCCTCCAAGTCGGCAAGCATGGCCTCCGAAATGTCCGTTGAGCCTTGCACGGTCCCGGCTGCCCGGGCGATGACGCTTTGGGACACATCGAACACGGCCATGACGATATTGAAAGTGTTGGACAAAATCAAAATGGCGCAGGCCGTTTTGAATATCCACTTGAAGAAGATCCAGTAGTCCAGACCATGCAGGTTGTTCTTCTCGATAATGAGCTGGATCAGCTCATAGGTGGCAACAAAGGTGAGGATCAGACCGGCAATCGGCAGTATCACCGTTTCAGAAAGCTGCCGGATCAGGGAGAACACCCCGGCGTTCCATGCCGCCGGGGTGGTTCCCACTTGCACCGCAATCTCTCCGACACGGGAATTGACCGTATCAAAAAGCCCCGTGAGGTTGCCCATGATGCCCTCGATCAGCAGCTCTTTTAGCCAGTCTGTCAGCCAGTCGGTGAGAAATCCCATGCCTTACGCCCTTAAAACAGGGTGGACAGCAGAGGGATCAGGGTCGTACCAAGCACGATGATGCCGCCGCCCGCCATGAGCTGTTTCATGCCCTGGGACTTAGCGCCGGGGTTGTCCGAGCCATAGCCCTCCAGCAGATTGACCACGCCCCACACGCCGAGGCCAGCGCCGGCAATCACAAGGGTCTGCAAAGTGGTGATGGCAGAAGCGAAAAACTGCATATAGCCTCCTATTCTCCGGGATATACCCGGCCATGAAAAAAGCCGCCCTTGCGGGCGGCAGCCTACTACCTTGGGACGAAATGTCCCAAAGCTCTATACAAAAGCATCCGGGTCGTCGAGGTCGTCATAGTTGAGGATGTCCTCGTCCTCGTCTGTGAGCGCCTCGTCCGGCACGGACACTTCGTACACCTCACATTCCTCGTTCATGCCCGGTCGCCTGTGGCGGTCAATGAGCCTGTCGAGGTCAAAGGCGTTTTTCACTTTATCGGCCTCCGCCGTAAAGCGATAATTGGGGTGCTGTTTCAAATCGTATTTCTTGGAATAGAACGGCGGCAGTCCCCGGAGCTGCAAAATGCACCGATCTCCGGGCATGGTGGCAAGTTCACTTGGGGTCATCAGCTCCCGCCCCAGCCGTTGGGTGTTCTGACTGTAACTTTCAGACTGGCCCCGTGAGCGCCCCTCGGTCTGCATGGAGATGGTGGCCTTGCCCAGCCAGTTCTCGGAAATCTCTTTGATGGTGCTGGCCTCACGGCCACCGAGGAACAGAACGCTGTCCATGTTGCCGAGGATGGTTTCTGCGTTCTTATCGTAAATGGCCTTGCATTGGGCAAGCTGCTGATATAGCAGGCACAGGCTGATCTCACGGGAACGGATGACCGCCACCAGCTTTTCCAAGTTTGGCACCTGCCCGGTGTTGGCCGCCTCGTCCCACAGCACCCGCACATGATGGGGCAGCCGTCCACCGTGAACATTGTCCGCCCGTTCGCACAGGAGATTGAACATCTGCGAAAAGGCCAGCGCCACAAGGAAATTGTAGGTGCTGTCCGTGTCGCTGATGCAGAAGAAGGTTGCCGTGCGCCGATCACCCATACGGTCAAGCTCCAGCTCGTCATAGGACATGATCTCCCGAAGCTGAGGAATGTCAAAGGGCGCAAGCCGAGCACCGCAGGAAATTAAAATGCTTTTTGCTGTCTTGCCGCTGCTTAGCTTGAATTTTTTATACTGCTTCACCGCAAAGCAATTCGGCTTGCGCTGCTCCAGCCCCTTGAACATATAGTCCACGGCGTTGAGAAAGTCCTCGTCATCCTCCTTGACCTCCATGCCGGAGATCATGTCCACCAGCGTATTCAGATTCCGATCCTCCTCGGCTCCTTCAAAAATGATGTAGCCCAGCAAGGCGCAGTACAAAAGCGTTTCCGCCTTCGTCCAGAACGGATCGCCCTCCTTGCCCTCGCCCTTGGTGTTGGAAATAAGGGCATTGACAAACTTTAGAATGTCCGCCTCGGTCTTGATATACGCCAGCGGGTTATAGTGCATGGATTTTGAAAAATCTATGCTGTTGAACACCTTAATTTTGTAGCCCCGCTTTTGCAAAAACGAGCCGACCTGCCCCAGCACACCACCCTTGGGATCGACCACCACATAAGAAGAATGGGCTTGAAGTAACTGCGGCGTAAGCCAAAAGCGGGTCTTGCCCGAGCCGGACGAGCCGATCCCGCAGAAATTGAGGTTGCGGGCGTTGGCGGGATTTTTCGGACGGGTGTTCATGGTGAACCGTTCCGTGGCGGTCAGCAGCATATTGTTTTCAAATTTAGGATCGACAAAGGGTTTGATGTCCTTTTCGTTGCCCCATGAAGCATTTTGTCAAGTGCTTTTTTGAGTTATTGACGCAAATTATCGTGAAAGTGCGAAAGTGCAAAGTGCAAAGGGTCTGCG